>TARA_R110002096_G_scaffold66928_3_pt1 | contig 13219 bp, 14 predicted proteins | sample TARA_R110002096 | Tara Oceans TARA_R110002096 (sample SAMEA4397295) | marine metagenome | biome: Polar Biome; feature: [DCM] deep chlorophyll maximum layer (ENVO:01000326); material: water (ENVO:00002006), including particulate matter (ENVO:01000060) such as... | depth 35 m | reverse complement strand
GGGATTCCTAATGACAATGCTCGTACTCTACTAATACGTACATCAACTTCTTCAGGAGTTATAAAATTATAGAAAGCTTGTGCTCCAGCGACTCCGGTGCGCTTTTGCAAATCAGTAATCTCATTGGAAATAATCAGCATTTGAGAACGAAAAGTAGCTTTACTAACTTTCGTATTATCTGCTGGGAACGTTACGTCAACAGAACTTGTCATTGTTATCTCCTTGGTGAGCCAGTTAAATAAGCAAGTGATACAGAAATAAATTTCAAAGGATTAACAGCATCACCTGAGAAGCGTAGTTTTTGTAGTTTATACTTAGAAGTCCATGAATATAACTTTTCTAGTCTAGTAGGACGGCCTCCACCAAAATCTTCACCAAACTCATCGTTACCAAAACCAGGAGCATCACCGCCTTCAAATTGCATAGTTAATGCAGGATCAAGAACATTTACATCCCAACCTAAAGAATCATCAAACTTTAATTCATCTTCTTCAAAGTCTTCACCAAAGTCATTACGATCATAATAGGTGTTATCAGTAAACATATCGACAGTAAATTTGTTGTCACCAGTAGTGTCAAAGTTTAAGTACCTACTATTTTTTGTTAGAAATCTTTTGTTATTATCAGACCACGGTAATTCCCATATAAATTTAATAGGTATGCCGCTGTCTGCAACAGATGTAACAGGAGTCCAACCAGTGTAATCACCAAAAGATGTTTCATCACTAAACATTTCTTGATCGCCCATGTAATCTAAAAACGTAGTGTTGTTCTTATCTGTAGGATCACCTAATTGAAATACTTGCGTACCATCACACAAGAAAATGTTTTTAAGAGAAGACCGGCAACCACAAGTAAACTTCCAATTACGCCAATCATGCCACGATTCAATCTTTAACTTAGTATTACGTTTGTACACAAAACATCTATACTCTGTTATCTGGCTATTGTTAGTAGCATTAGGAATAAACAACATATAATTACTAGCTGCACTATCCCAAAGACTCCACACTTTATCTTCGATAGTAATAGTAGACTTTAACTCTTCAATAGCAGCATGATACTCAGGATCAATAAGATATGACTGTCTGTCACTAGTAACACTACCAGTAAACAATGCACGTTTAACAGATGACACACCATTAACATCACCAAAAATCATATCTTCACCAATAGTTTGTATGATTCTATGCGACAATGCGCCCACGTTTTCAATTGCATCATCAAATGTAGGTTCATGATTACTATCAGTATCATATACACCAAGAGTTCCCGGTAACACAGCATCTTCAAACATGACCATTATCTTGTCACGAAATCTACCTAAACCTTTTATTGTTTGTGACCCACTAGGAACACGAGAACCTAGATCAATATTTACTGCATCGTTAGGATCACTATCTCCAAGCCATGTTCCACCAACATCAGTAGCAGAAATAAATAGTCTATCTTCTTCTCCAGCTGTAAGTGATCCAGCCATAACAAGAAATCTGCCATGAGCTACAACAAAACGAGCAATAGGTGTATTAGCGTTAGACTTATCTGCTAAATCAATAACATACGTAGCAGTCATATTAGGAGTAATTAGTACAGGTTTATTAACACCATTACACACATACAATTCGCCGTTAAATACAGCAAAAGATACAAATGATGTAGCATCCCAACCAGATGGATTGCCAACTAAGTTGTTAGCCCAAAGATCAGACCAAATTTCATTTACATTACCAGTGCTATCAATAGAGCATATCTTGCCGTTTTTACCGACAGCTACAATATAACCAGAGAAATATTCAACTCCTATAATTTCGTCTAATACTTCACTAGTATCAGCAAACAATAAAGTACCTGGACGTACTTCATTAGCACCATCTACACCACGTTGCATATTTTCTAGTATCTTAGAGAATTTAGCATCAAGGTTTAAATCATTATCAACAACATTCCACCCACCAGAAAAGTCTCTGATAGTAGCATCAAGCAACAAGTTTCTGCGTTGTACGGTTGCAGAACGTCCTCTTGGTCCAGTTGGAAAAAGAAATGAGTCAACCATTAGAATTTTTAGGAAAACCTTTTTTCATGTTTGCAAATGATTTATTACTTATTGTAGATTCTGATTTTGGCCTAGAAGTGCCATCAGCTTTTCGTTTGTTTATGTTATTGTACAAACTATTTTTTATTGCAGACTTTAATTTTGTTCCTTTACTCATTATGGTAACTCCACAAAACTAAATGTTTGAGGTAAAGCTGTTACAGGATCAAGACTAATAGGCGCAGAGTTAAATGTGTTCTTTAATTGTTTAACTCTAGCTTCAAATAGTAGTTGAAACTTTTGACTAGCATTAGGATTAGTTCCATCATCTTCTAAGTAATCAAATGTGGCTCCTAGTATAAGAGCTTGATCATCAAAATAGATTTCATCAGTACTAACAAACGTATCTGGCTTAGTACGATATTGAACAACAATATCACCTGTAGCAGATTTAGGCCATATTTGGAATACACGAGATACCTGGTTTGTATCTGTTGGCCCTAATGCTTCGTAATGAATGGGCGTAGTACCAGTTAAAGTAAATGGATTAGTTGTAAGAGCACTCATCTTAGTCATTGGAGTAGTAGACTCTTCTGGAAATACAACTCTAATGTCTTCATATCTTTTAAGTAAACTTGTTAAATCAGTAGTAACAATGCCTAATGTGCCGTCTAATGTAAACGTGGCCCATGTAAGAAATTGAGGCCAGAAAGCTTCTTCAAATAAAACATCAAACTTATGTTGTATCATTTCAGCAATTCGGTCTTCAGCATATGTCTGAACACCTGTACCAGCTACCATTGATAGCCTATCTGCTGTTCTAGTAACTAGCTCTGTTAATGTACTCATTTACATTTCCATTATAGAAATTGGCGGGAGTGCGAAGGGGAGGCTAAGTCACTCCCGCCTGTCCTATTAGCCGTTAAATTGCTCAATACCATGAAGATCAGAGGTATCAGCTTTAAAGCGGCACTCGTAGGATACCGAACCATTACAAGCAGAAGTAGGAAGGATAGTTCCTCGTGTATCTTCTGTTGTAGCAGTTTGAGTAGCTGTATCATCACCAGCAACAAATGTTACAGGTTCCACTGTAATCAAAAAGTTAGCAGCACCAGTACCGCCACCATCACTTGATATGCCAATTGCTCCGTACTTAGCAACAGTACTAGTAACTTGATCATCATCAGTAGTTGCTTCATCAGAAACACCAGTACCAACAGCTTGATCATCTGCTAGTTGTACAGCTAGACCAAGAACATCAGTAGACCCAACAACAACTGTATTGTTATTTACAGCTGAGTTACCAACAGTTGTTTGTATACTACGTACACCTGTAATTTGTCCGGCTACAGGAGAAGGTACAACTACGTCTGCACCAGAAGCATAACGTACACCGTCAACTTCAACAGCTACTTCAACTGGTTGATGAGGTTTGTTTACATCATCTTCAGAGTAACCAGTAACTGATTCAGCTTTGTAAGGAAGACCAAGGCGGTTGCCCCAACCAATATCGGCTGTATCACTAGCTGCACCAGTGGCAATAGCAACAGAATCTACATACTTAAAAGCTTTGTTACCGTATTGGATAACAGTACCAGCAAGTGTAATATTCTCTTGCATTCTTTGACCAAGATAATCACGACCACTAATAGTCATAACATGATCAGAACCAGCAGAACCTGTTGCAGTTAGGCAACGGCCATAAGGAGCATCAAGCTTACCAGCAGTAGTAGTTAGTGATGTAGCACTACCATCAAACGTATTCTTATAGTTTGATGAATTATATGATGTAGCACTGTTAGTTGCACTTACACCGTCCCAAATGCCATCGGGATCAGCAGCAGCTGGTGTACCAAGATAAGCAATATGCTCATCTCCTATAACATCAGAAGCATATTCCATGTTAGGAACATACTGACTGATGCTTCGAGGATAGTTATCGGCAGAAACTCTAGCCATTTTCTTTCTCCATTAGTGTTAAACGTGATGAACCTTAGAACTTTTAGTTACTTTTTCTTTCTGTTCTGACCTAGATTTAAGACTACCAGAACTAACTGGACCCATATCGTCACCTGTTTCCATATTAACAAGTGTCGGATCAGACAGAAAACCTTGTCGTAACATCTCTTCTTCGGTCCACACTCTTATTGAGGAGCCACTTGGAAAATAAACCATCCATCCAGCATCATGTTCGAGGTCTTCATACTCAAAACCACCGAGTAATTTACCATCTTTATCTGCTTTAGGACTGGCTATTCTTCGAGTTGCTTTACCCTCTAGTTTGTATACTTCAAAACGTGCCTTAATGTTCGTACTTGTCATCCCCTTCTTCTCCTATTTTACGAATTAATTAAAACAGCGTGTGTACGGAAAGCTTTCCACAAGCACCACTGTCCTTGCCATACAATACGGCGACCATGTGCATCAATTGTCCAAGGAGCAACAAGCTCTTTGACTTTCATGTTGACATGTTTAAGGATATGAAGACGCAGATACTTACTATTAATAAAAAACACTTTATTAACAGGGCAATCTTCGTCATACATCATGGGAATGTTTTGGTGCTTAACACCAGAAAAACCCAAGTCCATCATCTTTTTGCCATTGTTAGACTCAGACAAGTTGATAACAACTTTGTCACGAACAGCAGTGCGATAATGACGGAACAAATTACGACCACAAAGTATTACGTCAGGCTTATCACCTTTAAGAGTCAAATCCATTAGGATATCGTCAAACGCTTCTTCAATGTTAGTCGAATCAAGGTTGCCATTGAAATCATAAGCAGAAGTACGCCATTGATTTTCGTTAGCACGATTGATGTTACCAACTGTTCCTGTCGTAGGATCATCAGGAATAAGAAGTCCCAAGCCCTGCGGATCAGTACCAGCACCAGAAGCATACAAGTATTCAGAGAATTTCTCTTTGATACTTTCTTCTAGTACATCAATCTTAGCTTTCATAAGCTTAAAGATTTGAGCTGTACCCTGGTTTTCATCTTCTTCTTGATCACTAATAACTACAGAACCAGCAACTCTTGCCCAGTTATAAGTTACAGTATCAAACTCACTTGTTTGAGCAATTGGCTGCTCATCAAAGTACTCATAAGAAGTAATGTTAGGGTTACGTCCCAACGTTAGTGGGTTAGTAATATCATGTCCACCGTCTTCAAATTCAACACGGTTATTCGCAAAAGCCCACGCCATCAATGCGTTAGACTTAATAGAAGCAAGAATTAGTTTCTTACGACTACGAGTAAGGGTTGACTCAAGGACTGTGGCGATTGGAGTAGATGCCATTAGTTTAATCCTTATCTAAATTATACCATACCAGCGTCAGCCATTGCTTGACGTATGATATCGTCTGTTGAAACATTAACATCAGCTACTTGGGCAGTATCAGTAACATTATTTATAGATACTCCACCACCATCAGGCGGCTGCGGTTGCGTATTTACACTAGTTTGTGGTGCTGCATCTTGTGCTTGTTGCAACATCTCTAGGGACTTCGTCCAATCTAATCCACGAGAATTGTAGTAAGATTGGAGTTTATAATACGCAGCTTCAACACTTAGACTTGGGTCTTGTGCTAATAACTGGGAAAGAGAATCTTCATGGACTGCTGAATCGGGATACTTTGAATTAAATTCATTGTATATGTTTTCTGCACGATCATAAGCTTCCTGTGTTTCAACCTCTTTTTGTCTATCACCAACTATGGGAGCTAAAGCATTATCAAGCATTTGCTTGACTGCTGCCATATCTGTTCCACCACTAGTAATTCCATCAACATTATGACCGTTAGATTGAGCTTGTGTCAACATATATTGAATTGCTTCTATAGGGTCATTTTTATAAGCAGCAATTAATTGTGCTCCAGTAGTTACTTCTTCTGGAGACAATCCATATTGTGTGCCAACAGTACCAGCATTAGTTACTGCTTCCATTTGTGCTCTTAATGTTTCTAACTCTCCATTAGCACTGTCTGCTCTTTGTTTTTCACGTTGCGCTGTTTCGTAGAAGCGTCTTTCTTTTCCTCCTGCGGCAACAACGTTTCCGTTTGCATCGACAAGGTCTTGGGGACCGTTAGGTGTTCCTGATTGCTTTCCATCAACGCTTTCGTCAGTACCTTGTTCACTACTGGTTGTATGTGTCGATGTGTCAGAGTCCGTCTGCGCTCCAGAACTTTCTTCCGTAGCACCATCGTCTGTAACCGATTCATCCCCTTCTCCAATACTATCTAAGATTGCTTCATCAGTAGTAATTAGTTCGTTATTTTCGTCCATAGTTCATCCCCTTAGTTAGGTGCAGCAGATTGTTCTCCATTCTGCGGTTGTTGTGACATTACAGATTGCAATGCCTTTTCTGGTGAAACTCCAGACTGAATAGCAGATTGAACTTGCTGTTTAGCTTCTGGAGGTAATTTTGCCAGTACTTCTTTAAGTTGTTCTGGACTTGCCGTTGCTACATCATTTTGTCCACCAGGTTGTCCTTCAGCTGGCGGCTGTTCTTGTCCTGCTTTTTCTTCAATAGCAGCTTGAAGTTCTTGCCAATCTTCCTCACGCATTGTTACTTCATCAAATGCTTTTTCCATAACTTGCATCATCATCTTTAGTACAGGACCGGGAGCAGCATTAACGAATTGACCAAGTACTTGTCCAAATTCTAACGCTTCTGCTTTCTTAGCGGCACTAGTAGGTTTCTTAGTAGAACCACCAACTACTGTTTGAGATAGTTGATTAATTTCTTCTGGTGTCATGTTTTCCCAATCAATAGCTTGTTCGCCAATAAGATTGGTAACAGTTTCAGGGTCCATATATAAAAGACATAACTGTGCTGTACCCCAATAAATTGCACCGATCCAATCTTCTATTTGATCAGACTTTTCATCAATTCGCATATTAGACGCACCAACGTTAGCATCTACAGCATTACTATTAGTATTTGTCTTAAACTGTTCTCCACGCATAACTGTAGACACAGATGAGATACGATCAATTGCTCGATACATATCTTCTTTATCAAACATCTTTTCAAATTGAATAGATGGAGGAGGAACAGAAGCAATTACATCACTGATTCTCATTTCAGGAGATATGTTAAGTCCACGAGCTGTACCATCATCACCATTAAGAACAGCTTGTGCATCTTCTTGTGAGATAACATTGGTATTAAAGAAGATATTACGTCTAGCCCACTTACGTGATCTACGTCTTTCGTCTGCAATTTCATTAATAGCATCTTGTTGATCAAGATAATGTGACACTTCTCCTTTAGTTAACGGGCCATTAGGTGACTCGAAGAACGTAAGAGGATAGTAAGGAAAGAAAGTATCCAATTGTAGAGGATCGTCCCACACCCAAATAGGCCAAGTCCAATCATTACTATTAAAAAGAAGAACCCTACGAGTAACTTTATCCCAAACAAAGTACACTTTACTAAGCTTTGCTTTATCAAAACTTTCTTGATCAGAAAATCCAAATGATTTGTGAGTTTCTTCTTTATCATTACTAAAGATAGAATAGTTTTCTTGATCTTGTATGCCATCTTCACCGTCCAACGTAGTTTTCATAACATGAGTTGGTTGATAGATTGACTTGTACTCATTATTTTTAGTCTTCCTAGCGTATCGTGCAAGGATAAACTCAGTAGGTAACATATCAGTTTCTATTAACCAGTTAGCATCTGACAGATCAATCTCTTTTGCATTTGGGTCTACTAATATATCGAAAGGTGATTTAACTTTAGCAAACGGACCAGCCGGTTGTAAGATATCAATGCTGTCTTCGAGTGCTTGAATCTGCCCCTCAATTTCTACAATACGTTTAGTATCTTTAGCTTTCTCTAAGTCTTTAGATAATTTAGCTAGATCAGCTAACGCTTGTTCGCTACTTTCTGTTTTAGGTGTCCAACCAATTTTCATCCATGAACGATTAGTTAGTAATGTAGTTACTACACATCTTTTTGCTTTAGGTTTTAAATTGATACCAGGAGAAGCTTTTCTACTACCAAGAACATTTACGAGTCGTTCAGTAACTGTTGCAAGTTGCTTCTTACTTTCCACATTACTAGTAAATTCTGCTTCAGGATTTCTTGCGTACAAAGCAGGGACCATAGTGGTGACGTTGGCGAAAACAACGTTTTCAGTCTCGGTGATATTGTTGTTGAGTTTTCTGTTGCCGATGGTGTTACCACTTGCATTCTCTTGTCCTTGTCTATGATTTAGTTGATCGTTTTCATAATAACGAATAGCTTCTGACCATGCTTCACGAACACCTTCAGTTTGTTTCATAGCTTGTGATACTCGTGATTTCCATACTTTACCTGTAGCTTTAGACACAGGAATTATACTGTCACCCAATGCTTTGTAAGAAGGGTCTTTACGTTTACGAGATCGTTTAACAGGAGCAGAATCACCAAGAGACGCATCAATGTTTGCATTTACTTCTGTAGGAATTTGATCTTCATCAGCCATGTTATTGTCCTATAGGTCCAAGATTACCTTGTTGTATATCACGAAGAATATTTAATAAAGTATCTTGTGTACTCAAGGTTCCTTCTACTGGTGGAGTACCTCTTGTATTAGGTACAAATTTATTAATGTTAGGTCTAACTTCTGTCAGAGGCTTGTTCCCTGATTGTGGACCTTGTTGTGCTTGTGCAATACGTTGTTGGGATAATTCTGGATAAGTACGACTAAACTCTACACCAGCATCAGTACGATTAGGAGCAATGAAATCAGTAAAGTCTTCACCAAGATTATCTACTCCTTTAATAGATTGTGCTGAGTTCTCTATTGGTATATCACCAATCTCCCAATCAAGTTTAATATCGTCAATAGTGTTAGTAGCTCCTGTGAGCTTATTGTCAGCTTCAACGATACGAGCTAAGATAGCATCAACATCGGCATCCTTTAGATTAGGGTTACGAATGTTTCTTGCATCCTGAGACAACTGTTTGAAGTCATCTCTTAGTATACTAGCTGTTGATCCTTGAGTACGAGCACCACCAAGAGCATTAGTATTGAACATTTCTTTAAAGCGTGAAAACACATCCTGTACATAAGCATTAATGTTCTCTGTCTTACCAAACTGTTTAGCAGATGAGGCTACACGTTCAGGAACATTGTTAGCTCCTTTAGCTGTAGCTTGATCAGCATGAAACTTAACACGAGCAGCTTCATCTAGCATACGTTGTTCATCTTGACTACGACCAAGAGTTTCTAACTGAGAGGCATCACGTATCTTCTGTGGTCCCGGCTTCTGTACATTAGGATTAGCTTCTACTGCTCCAATACGATTACGTTGTGCTTGTGAAGCATCTAATTCATCAATAAGGTGCTGTCCAATGTTATCATCAGCAGTTAGACCACCTTTTTGATAAGCAGGATCAAGAGGACTAGTGTTATCGAAAGGATCAACTAATCGAGCATCTTCACTAGCTTCTTTTGCTGCTTGTTGGTATTGATTATAATTAGGTTCAGCAACTCCTACAGCTTCATTAGGTGTTAACGAATCATTAGGTGCTGGGCCTTCTCCTTTTGCTTTTTTAGTTGGAACAGGTTTTCTAGCAGTGCTAGTTAATATTGCTTGTAGAGCTTTTCTAATTGTTTCGGGATTAGCCATGACGCACATTCCTTCTGTCTTCTTGTATGTCGCGTTCTCCCCAACGCTGCCAACCTACTGTTTTAGGATTGTGTGACACAACTAACTTAGATATATTAGGACGTTCAGATAACATATACTTCATAGTATCCATTGCGTGATCATCTTTATCAATAGGTTTATCTACTTGTTCTCCTGTAGGAGATTTCTGCCAATAGTAATCACTTATCTCTGAGATAAAGAACTCTAACTTATCACTTATATATATGTAAGGAGCTTCATACTCACCTGTGATAGGATTCTGATGATTACGTTGTGGTACTAAGTATTGGTTAACTTTAACAATACCATTAGTAATATTGTTGTTACCTCTAATACACATGATGCCTTCTTCTAAAAACATCTCAGAAATAGCTTTACCTACTAACTTTCCACCAGCAGCTTTGCGACGAAAGATGTCGGGATCACTTAGTATCATGTTAGATGGTGATACTTGGTACTCGTTGCGTATGTGTTTGATAGCAGCAATGTGATCATCAAGAGGACACTCTTTTTCATAAGCTCCGTCCATAAGGAATACATTACCTTTGTCATCAACAAACCCCATCATGTAACAAAAGGGAACTGCAAGTCCATAATCATAACCTTCAATAAAAGTCACTCCCTGACTACGAACTTGCAATTGTTTGTAGTAACCTAGAATACTATGATGCGACATAACATGTACTGCTTCATTATATGTTGGGTATACTAAACCTTCATAACTTGCCCATTCGCCCATTAAAAAACGTGAACGCATCTGGCCTTTATAAGAAGCTTCTAATGTCCTAATAAAATCTAATTCAAGATTGTCTTTGTTTTCATAAGTACTGCCTTCATAGAGTTCAATGATTGGTATAGGCTTACCATCTTCTCCACGCATCATTTTACCGTTAGCATCTGTTTCACAAAGCAAATCATCACTAATAGAATTAAATTGTTCTAGTTCATGTAAAGGTTTAACTAACTTACGGTAAACCCAATTCCTTGTAGGATTAGTAGTAAGTATAAACCAACGAGGACCGTTGCGAGGCATTTCAGGATCATCACCAGCATAAGGAGTCATTCCTCTAAGTCTTCCTAGTAAGTCTAGAAAATCTTTATGAACAATCTCAGGGTCTTCCATTTGATCAACAAATACTGCGTCATAAGTTGCAGAGAGTAAGTTAGAGGTAGTAGACTCGTTACCTACTTTGCCTTGTTGTGCAATGTACCTAAAGTTAATAGTAGTACCATTCTTTAAAGTACAAGTATTACTACCGTTAGCAGACTTAGGGAAACTATCAATCCAATCGTTAGGTATCCATTTAAGAAACTCTTTTCGTAAAGTGTCATTAAGTTTTGGATACGTACTTCTTGCCATGAGTATATTGGCACCAGGATAGTCTTTAGCGATTTTAATAGCTTTGATACAAGCAGACGCAGTTTTTCCATTAGCGAATCCTCCACCATATAGTTGTACCTTTCCTTTACTTTTAAGAAAACGGTCTTGTAAACTATCTTTAGTAAGTTTAAATGTTGGCACTTAGCAGTTCCATTTTTTAAGTGACAAAGACAATCTATCCTTACCTGTATTGTTACTAGGTTTTTGTCGTTTTCTCATGCCAGACATTCTTGCACAGAAAGATTTCTTTCTTGGTCCTCCTTTTGGTTGAGGAGCTTTTAATGTTCCACCTTTATAACTAGCACGGCCTTTGGCGTTTAATCCACCAGTAGGACTTTTTCCTTCTTTGCGTGTCCAAGCAGGAGATTTCTTCTTCTCTCTTTTGTGTATTTCTGCTTTAAGTTTAGACATTTTTCTTTTTAGACATCATAGGCATCTTGTTTGTTTCACGTTTTACAAGTGTGTCTTTTAATGATGGTTTTTTATTTTGTGCTGGTGGTCGTCCAACTTTAGAACCGTAAGTACCTGTACCGTATGGCATAACTATTCTCCTTAAATTCTTGCCCAATTAGCATGAGTCAATGTTGCTACACTATCAAGATTAGTTCGTTGTGCAATGTAGTTTTGATCTGCTCCAGTATCAGTACCAATTTGTCCAACATAAGAAGGAACAGTAGTACCAACTAAAGCCGCAGCAACTACACTAACACGAGAATATTCATTGTCAGGACCATCACCAGTATTACCACCGCCGTTGCCACCTAACTCTTTTACTGCTGCCATATTAAAAATCCTTTTCTATATTGATAACAGGAAGATCATCTTTCTTTTCTACATATTCAATAGTAAGACCACCTTCCATTTTATGCCGATGTTCTACAACATCAACAGGACGTTGACCAGCTCTGTCTAATATATCTTTTGCTGCATTCATCTTAGTCATAATACCCATTTCAGGATCAGTTACTACATCAAACATAACTTGTGCAGCACCTCGTGAGTGTTGAACAAACAACCCACGAACATTAGACAGATCAGACTCAGTAATATTCTTTACTATTGTAGCTTGTAATTCTTTGTAAGGATCAGATTCTTTGATAGTTATTATTTTATCTTTGTCTATTAACAATACATTAGCAATATCATTGTCGCTAATACCTTGTAATGAATAAGACAAGATAACACTAAGAGTATTCATTTGTTTAGGAGGAACAGGGAGATCACTAATTCTTATACGAGAAGCAACAATCTCCCTTTGTAGTTCACTAGTGTTAGGAACTTTTACTACAGGGTCATCTGACATTACATGACCGTTGTCTGGGTTTATAATAGTTCCATCAGCTAGCACTAAAGGTTCAAAACTATTAGGAAGCATTACACATTTCCTGTTTAATTAGCACTGCGATTATTTATGTTGTCTTCATCTAAACTAACATTGCCACTAGGATTATCTATAAGATTTAATAAAGCTTGCAATAAACTTTCTTGTTCATTACGTCGTCTACCTTGGTTAGCTCTTCCAATATTTTCAGGTCTAGGCATATTAGATACAACCATATCTGGGTCTTGTCCTGTCATTTCAAGTTCTGGATCAATGCCATCATTAAGTGTACCAGAAGGATTACCTTTTTGTCCTCTAACTCCTGTTTGTTTTCCAGGTGTGTTATTGGTATTTGTAGTACTAGAAGGCATTTTACCAACAGGAGGTATTCGCCTAGTGTTACGGTTTCCTGTTCGTTTAGTTTCTGGAGTAGGTGAAGAATTTGGAACAACAGATGGGACAGCTGGTGGTACTGATTCACTAACAACTGGTGGTACAGCTGGTGTATTAAAAGGATTCATATCGTCTTCTATACTAAGACCCTGATTCATTATGCTAGAAAAATCTTCATCTCTGTTTGTAAGACTAAATTTTTCTTGAGCAGCTCTAGTTTTTGGACCCATAATACCATCTTCAGATAAACCAGCACCCATATTATTTAAAGCTTTTTGTAGAGATAAAGTTTTATCAAAGTCTCTAGTATTACCAGCATCTGCTATTACTCGTTTTGGCGACATTTCACCAGCTTCAAATTCATTTCCAGGGGCTACTTTAATAGAAGGTTCTAATGGTGTTACTCCCACATTAATAGGATTATTATTTATTCCTCTTGATTGTGGA
>TARA_R110002096_G_scaffold97694_13_pt1 | contig 13234 bp, 9 predicted proteins | sample TARA_R110002096 | Tara Oceans TARA_R110002096 (sample SAMEA4397295) | marine metagenome | biome: Polar Biome; feature: [DCM] deep chlorophyll maximum layer (ENVO:01000326); material: water (ENVO:00002006), including particulate matter (ENVO:01000060) such as... | depth 35 m | reverse complement strand
AGATAATGAAAAATTAATCTTCGTTATCTAAAATCTCGTCTATTCTACTTCTTGCATCTTCAAGATGAATACGAGTTGCGCGATCGATTCCTCCACCGCCAATTGAACTATTGATATCTTTTCTGAGTATTTCTAGCTCATTTCTAACAATAGGTCTAATATCTGATTGAGTTACATTCACTGAAGATCCACCGAATCTTCTTACAGGAGGTTCTTCTGTCATCAAATATTCCATTCTTTCTAGATATGCTCTTTGCAAGTGACGTCTATGAACATTGATGTTCTTTTTGCCACGCGCTTCTGACCAAACTCCGTTTCTTACATCATCCATCATTTCGATAAGAGTATAAACAGGTCCGTCTGCACGACTTTCTGAGTCTATTAAGCGTCCTAATCTAGAAGGATCTAGTAGGCTATTAAGAGCACCTGCTTGCGCACTTCTAAATGTCTCAACAGCTGATGACTGATTAATTCTGCTTAAGATGTCTTGGTTAAACGCCCAAGTTGGTGTAGAAAAAGCATGCTTATTCAAGAAATCCATTGCTCTTTTTTGATCTTTTTCAGATACAGTTGTGTATACGGCACCATTTTGTTCGTACGTTTTGTAGGTTTGATAAACACCACCTACATAAGTAGTAACATGGCCCATATATCTTCTCCACTGGCCAATAACATTACTGTAAAGCTCATCTAAGTCTTCATAGTTCTCACCATCTTTTTCAATCCAATCAATTAAATTGGTAGTGATAACCTGAAGATTTGCAAGACCAAGCTCACTTGCTTTCATAGCATCGTCGCCAATAGCTTCTGTTTGTGAACGAGGATCAGCACCAGTTGCGTATCCGAACCAGTATAGAGGGTCGTCTCCATTTTTCACAATCCACTCATTAAGAGTCTCTTTTTCATCATCTGGTTTTTTTACATCTGGAATCCAGCTGTATCCCCATTTGATAGACCATTTGTCATACTCGCCAATTTGTGGATAGTACTGAGTAACGCCATCACCTGGTTGAGCGATGTAATTGAAACGAGCATAATCCATAATTGAAGGAGCGGTACCATGAGTTGAAGTAAACTCTGGATCTCTCAATTGATCAACAGTGTAACCTACGCTAGAACCCATGTTATGAGGAAGACCTAAAGTATGGCCAAGTTCATGAGCCATTACGAAACGAAGCATTTCGCCCATAATCTCATCTGACATCTTAGCATTACGTGCATCTGGATTTGAGGCCGCAGTTTGGATAAAATACCAGTTGCGTAATAAATTTTGAATGTTGTGGTACCATAAGATATCACTTTCAAGAATTTGACCTGTACGTGGATCATGTACGTGTGGGCCTTGAGCATTCTGAATTGGGTTAGTGATATAACGCATTACAGAGTAGCGAACATCTTCTGGAGAAAACTCTGGGTCTTCTTCTGGAGTTGGAGCTACTTTACCAATAATTGCATTTTTGAAACCAGCTTCTTCAAAAGCTACTTGCCAATCATTAATACCTTGAACTAAATATTTTCTCCATTTTACAGGTGTAGCAGGATCTAAGTAGTAAACAATAGGTTCAACTGGCTCTACTAGTTCACCTCTTAGATAAGCTTCTTTGTCTTTTGGAACAAGCTTATAACGAGTGATAAAACGATTTGTAGCTGCTTTATGCTCATCAGAACTATAATCGTATTGTCCAATTGAGAAGTAACCAACTCTTTCATCATAATTTCTAGGAGTCATTGGCTCTGAAGGCAGTAATATCATGGACTGATTTACTTCCAGAGAAATAGTTCCTGTGTCTCTATTGTCTGGAGGGCTACTAGCGTCATAGGTAAGTACATGGCGTACTTCTAAGTTTTCAGGGTAGCTAGTCACTCTTTCAATAAAACTTCTACTTCCATCTAAACGACGAACTTGGAAGCTTTTTCTTTGACCATCAGTTAAACCACTTAATAGGTTTACATCTGTGGTGTATAATTTAGTTACATCAATAACTACACCAGACGTATCTTTGCTCAGTGCTTCAATTTTAAAGCTAAAAACTACTGGCTCAAAATTGTTATTACGAACTGATTTGTAAATTGGATCGTCAGCATCAGCTACACTAGAGTAAGAAACATGACGGAGCAAAATATTGTCGTCTTTTCTTTCCCAACGTAGTACTTGTTGGCCACGAACTTTTTGTCCTGCACCACCAAAGCTAAGATTTTGTACTGAACCTGATACTCGAGTTACGAGTAACATTTCTCTATCTAATAGTTCATTAGGAATCTCGAAAAAATACGAGTCATCTACTTTGTGAACATCAAATAAACCATCATCACTTACAGCGTCTTTAGTAATAACCTCACTGTATTTTTTCATTCCACTCTTAGTGGAAGCAGGGCGTTTAGCCGCTGCAGAAGCGCTCGCTTTGCTTTTAGTTGCAGAGTCGGTTGTCTTACAACCGCTTACTACCAATACAAAACAGAGCGAAAAGGCAATAGTTTTGCCAATCATCTTTATTCCGTAGCTCATATTTCTTATTTATTTTATGAAAATTTGAAAGTGAGTTAAGGTGAGGGAAAGTCACGTGGGAATCAAGAAATATTATCCTATTACGTGTTAAAAATATTAAAAATTGGAAGCGCTTTTCTTAACGTAGGTATTGTCTAAACCAACTAGTTGTAAATTCTACTAGCTCCTTAAACTGAGGTGGGAAAAATTCTTCTTCAAAAGGATGGGCTCCTCCAAAAGTATGGCCTGCATTTGCAATAAATCTCAATTCTTTATTTTTTGCTGAACAGTCTATATGAAGTCGCTCTGAACTTGTATACGGCACTGACTCATCATCTCGGCCATGAATAAACAACGATGGAATTCTTAAATCTTTCACACGCCTTTGTGCTATTAATAAATCTGCATTAGCTACCAAATCGTCATAAAAAGAACGACTCACTTTCATTATTTGATTCGTTCTTGAGTTTTTATACTCCGTAAAACCTTGTCCTTCCCAATCTTTTTTCTCTTTATCTGAAACTCGAGCTAAGTAATCTGAAACAGAAGCCCATGTTACTAAACATCTAATCGACTCAAATTCAGCCGCAGCAGCAATAGCAGTATGCCCTCCTCTTGAATGGCCAACTATTCCAATTACATCTGTGTTTAACTGTGCATGTGCGTTATTTACTTCTCCAGACTGAAGGGCACCAATCATCACCTTCACGTCATCTAAATCTTTGGAAAGCGTATTTTGTTCGAACAAATCTAATCGTTCGTAAACTGTTCTTCCGTTACCAATTCCATTATGAGAATGATTAATAGCCAAAACCCCAAAACCTGTTCGGGCAAGCTCTTCGCAAGCATCGGGAAATGGACCCCAGTCTTTAAAACCTTTAAATCCATGAAGAAATATAACTATAGGAAAATGTTTATTAGTGCCACTTATAGGCACATATAAATCGTACTTAATTGGTAGTTCTTCACTACTAAGCACGCTCCCTGATGAAATCGCTATATTTTCAAACTCCATAAATTGTTACTTTTTAAAATCGAGAGCCTCTAATTTTACCAATTTTCTTAGGTTATTCACTTCTTTTTGCTTTAGAAATCTCCAGCGCCCTATTTTCACATCTTTCAAGTTCAAACCCGCATATTCAACACGCTTTAATTTGACAACCTCTGTTCCAAAGTGAGACACCATCCTACGAATTAGGTGATTTCTTCCTTCAAAAACCGAAATTAAAATAGTTCTAGGTATATCTGCATATCGTTGAATATTATGCCCTTTCGCAATACCATCTTCAAGTTCAACGCCTTTTCTAAGTTGTGCTAATTCACCATCATTTAACTCTCGTTGAGATTCAACTTCATAGGTTTTCCGAACTTTATAGCTAGGATGCATCAATCTATGCGTTAAATCACCATCATTAGTTAGCAATAAAAGACCTGTTGTATTCCTATCTAAACGTCCTACGGGATACACTCGAGAACCCGTAGCGTTCTCAACTTCATCTAACACTGTATTTCTTCCGCGCTCATCATCGGTGGTGGTAATGGTGTTACGTGGTTTGTTCAGAAGTAGATATACAAACGACTCTAAGCTAATTCGTTGGCCATCTACCTCAATTTTATCAGTGCGCCTAACAGAAACGCCCAATTCACTTGCTAGTTTCCCATTAATCTTAACTTTTCCTCCAGCAATGAGCTTGTCGGCTTCTCTTCTGCTACACAATCCAGCGTGAGCAATGTATTTGTTCAACCTAATCTCATCGGTATCTGAATAATTCTGATCAACTTTGATAGGATTCTTGTCAATCTTTACATTCAGTTTTAAAGGTGTCTTCTTAACATCACCTCTTGATGATTTCTGATTGTTATCAGTTTTTTGATTTCGGTTTCTAGAACTTGGTGTACTTCTCGGTTTTTTCATACTTATAAGATAACAAATCGTATAGCTAGTTTATTCATATTTCTAACTATTCTTCTTCTGAGTCTGACTCCTCATTTTCTTCGCGCTCGGAGTCATCGAATATATTTTTTTCGATAAATGTTCTTCTTTCTGCTGGATTTTCTTTCTCGTCATCCAAAATCATTGATTGCTCTAATAACAACTGGCGATGTTCAGCCATATCATCATCTTTCAATATCTCTTCTATTTCTCTTGGTTTTGGAAGCTCATTTACAGAATTGATTCCGAAGTGCCGAAGAAAATGTTTCGTTGTTCGATAAAGCAATGGTTTGCCAGGTCTATCAGCTCTTCCAGCTACCTCTATTAGCGCTTTCTCCATAAGTTGACGAAGAATGTATCCAGAGTCCACACCTCTTATATGATCGACTTCAGGTTTTGTAATCGGCTGTTTATAAGCCACTATTGCAAGGCTTTCTATGGCAGATTGAGATAGCTTTCGGTATGCATTTTCATGCTGAAAAACGCTCAACCAAAAATGAAATTTCTTATGGGTAAGGAAGGTGTACCCTCCTGCCATTTTTTCAATTCGAAAGCTTATCGCTTGTTCTTCGTAACGTGCGTTCAGCTTATCTACAAAATCTTCAACAGTTTCTTCAGAAATCTCAATCTGCTCTTCGTTGTCTGTAATAATGGTTCTGATTTTATCGCCAGAAATAGGCTCCTCACTCGCAAAGATCAACGCCTCTATCACAGAGGACAGCCTTGTTCCGTCTATAAACTGGTAATCATTTAAATTCTTATTCACTTTATATCATTTTCAATTTCAAAGTAATATTCTAAAATAAGCCTCTTGTGATCAAAAACACTACGGCAGAAATTACGTTCTAATCTCTCCTATTCACAATCTCTTACTATAAAAAACCCATCATTGCCCTGTTTCTGATAGAGTGGCATTAGCACATAGCCGTCGGATAGAGAACGAATCTCACCATTTCTATCGTTGGCCAATAAATCGCCTTTTTTGATGGAATCAAAATTCTTGAATCCAGCAAGCATCACAAAATTATCTTCTTCCTCAATAATATGCTTATACACATATTCTACTTTATGTGGATATTGCTCTACTTTCCCCATCAAATAATCATAGTATTGATCAAAGCCTTGCAACTTTTTAGCCGAAATAAGGCCAGAACTTACCAATAAAATAAGAAGTCCTGCATAGGCATTATCTTCGGCAACCTTTGTACCATGTGTTCCTGTTTCAAAGGCAAAGCCAATGTGGCCAGCATCATCCACATATTCCATTGAGGTTCCTTGAAGAGCCTGCTCAATTCCAAAAATCAGAGGAATTTTAAGCTGACTTAACACTTCAATATTTCGTTCTTTACGAGGGGTGATGCAAAACATTCCACCTTTTCCCGAAAACGTGTGCAAGTCAATAAAAATAATCTCTTCACCACTTTCAGATTGAACAATAGGATCTAAAACCTTTAATAATTCTTTTATCTCCACTCTATCTAAAGAGGATAGGTTTTCCGTGGATGTTCTTCTGATTTTATCCAAAATTGAAGCCACCCATAAACGGTTCATATCCTCAGTATTAAACCGCATTCCTTTTTTAAGTGCCGAAATATTTCCCTGAATGCCTACAAAACGGCCTTTCATTTCTGTTTGTAGCGGTGCTAACAATTCTAGTGCACGACGGATGGCGGAAATACTTGTAGCTTCATTTCCGTGTATTCCTCCCATTGCGATGATTGTTGGGCCCGGGTTTGCTCCTTTAATATCTCCCAATATGTGAGGAGAAGTTTTTATTAAGTCACTTTTTGCTTCAGTTTCTGACGCAGTATCCAATTAATTTTCCTTTTCGTTCGCTAACGCTTTCAACAAGCGCCGACTTATATTCATAAAATTTTCTTCCGTGATAATTCCAACTAACCTACTATTCTTCATCACCGGTAAGCAACCAATTTTTTGCTCCTGCATGATGGTCATCGCTTCCATAATTGATGCCTCTGGATGAATGGTAATTGGGTTCGTTATCATAATTTCTTCGACGGTATGCCCTGTATTTTCTTCTTCGTGAATGATTTTCGAATATTCTCGTAAAATCATCCGCATTGAAATTAAGCCCACCAAATGTTTTTGATCGTCCTCTACAGGAACGTATCTAATTCGTCGCCAATCCATTAAATTTGCTGCGAACTCGGTGAGGTCGTCTTTCCGTGCGGTGAATAAATCAGTAGTCATAAACTCTTCCACCAATAAGCTTGATGGTTTTCCGTGGTCAACATCTTCTACCCTAGCAAGCCCCCATTTATGAACAGGCTCACCTTTCTTTTGGTTCATTGCCATTGCTTTAGTTATGGTAGAAAGAGTTTGTTCTCGATTGGAATCTTTAATGAGATTGCTGTATGATTTCACAACCCAATATGCGCCCGTTTTAGACGATTCAACTCTATCTTGTATTACGCCTAAATAAGTATCTAAATCAGATTTATTGATTCCAGCCTTTTCTAAACCATGTTTTGCAATAGGTAGCAATTCGTCTTTAATCAGGTTTCTAGCAGATACTTTTCGGTCTTTTGTCCAAACAAATTTGGTATCCATTCCCAATTTTGAAGCCGCAAAAAAGTTCATCTTCGCATCATCAAAATCTAATTCTTTAGTGATATCTGCGTATTCATCTTCAAAGCCATTTAGCAATCCTAACCAAAAGGCCGTATTTGCTATTTCATCAACAACTGTTGGACCTGAAGGAAATACGCGGTTTTCAATTCTTAGATGAGGAACGCCACCCGCAACACCGTAACAAGGTCTATTCCATCGATAAACCGTTCCGTTGTGAACTTTAAGCGCCATCAACTCTGGAGGGATTCCCTTTTTCATTAACTCGTCTACATTTTCTACCACATCAGAACTGAGCATTACTCGATATCTAGAAATATCTTCTTTGTAAATATCCAAGATGCTATCCTTCAACCAAGCATTTCCAAAAGTAACTCGTGGGCTGCTATCTCTTAAATGCTCACCAACCGAACGTGTATCTACTGATTGATGAAATAACGCAATTCTTGTTTCTGCCCAAAGTCGTTTCCCAAAAAGAACCGGTGAATTTACTGCACTTGCCAAAACTGGAGCTGTTACCGCTTGCGCGATGTTATATTTCGAAACAAATTCTTTTGGTTTCACCTGCAAATGAACTTGATATCCTGTGTTACAGCCTTCAAGTAAAGGGGTATCAAATTTCATTAAAAGCTCGTCCATTCCTTGAATACGGAGCTCATACTCTTTCCCTCGCTGTTTATCTATTGCATCGCAAAGCGCTTGGTAACGTGGAAGTGGTGTGAGATTTTCAATGTTTACATCTGACTTTCGGATGGTTGGTAGAATTCCCGTTAGCAAAATATCCCCACCTAGACTTTGTATGGTTTTACGAACGTATTCTACTTCTGTTTGTAAGTTATTTTCTAACACAGAAAGGCAATTTCCTGTAAACTCTAGGGGGTCTAAATTAATTTCAAGATTGAACTGAGCGAGTTCCGTGGTGTAATTTCCTTCGCCGAGGGCATCCATTGCCTGCATTGCAATATTTAATGGTTTTGCATTTTTATCGACAATGCAAAGCTCTTGTTCGGCTCCAATCCGAATGGTATCTGTTTCGAACCATTCTTCGTCTAGCATCTTTTTAAGCGCACGTAAATCTTTAAGCACATACTTCATAAAGTTTTGCATCTGCTCATTACTGTCGGCCAGCTTTACCCGTTCTTCACCCATAAGTATCATTATTTAATATTCACTTCCTAAATAGCAATTTTACTCCCCATATTGCAAGTGCTTAAGAAAATTCTATATTTTTTGTGCTTTAGAGAATTGATTTATGTAAAAATAAAAGTTAATTATACATTTAGACCTGACATAGAGTTATTTGAAAATGTTTAATTTTCAAATTATGTAGCTCTATAACTTTCAGGTATACTCCTACTGAATCAGTTTAATGATGCTTGAATCACATAGAACTCAAAAAATCGTAAAACCATGATTAAAATTTCATCTCTGGTTCTATTGCTTTTACTTCCTGCTAGCTCTCAGTTATTTGCCCAGGATATGGATACATCTTTGCAGTTAGAAACTGAGTTCAAAAAACATTCCATCTATTTAGAATTGCTGGGGAATGGCCTTTCGTATTCCATCAATTATGAAAGATTACTCAAACAAGGGCTATCGTTACGAATGGGAGCTGGGTATTTTCCTGAGTTAGATGACTTTTTTACCAATACTCGCCATATTAGCCTACCTATTCTACTTAATTCTCTGATTAACATAAATAGAACCACACAATTTGAGGCAGGATTAGGCACTACTTTTTTGTTTCTAAATCCAAACGAAAACTTTTACATCACCTCGTCTTTAGGAATTAAATCTGTAGACCCCAAAACGGGGAAATTCTTTAAAGTCAGCTTTACACCCTTCACAAATAATATAACAAAGCGTATATATTTTAGCGGCGGACTTTCGTTAGGAAAGACCTTTTAATGGATAATGAGAAGCAGATAAAGAGTTGATTTAGAATCTCACTCAAACAAGTTTAGGCTACTTGATATACTACTTTAAAACCTAGCGAATCGAATCTACATTGATATTAATTCGCACTTTTGCTTCGCTTATTGGAGTTTCATATCTGTAAACTTCCATCACCTTGTCCAATAGCTTTTCGATATAATTGTCTCCTTTTTCTGGAGATATTTTCACCATTACTTCCCAAAAATAATTTCTATTCATCCATGCAATAGCAGATGGAGATGGTCCCAAAGTATCTAAATCTGGCACAACTCTATTGATAACATCTACCAATAAATGGGCGGAATTACTTACTTCATTATCCTCTTTCCCTTTAAGAACAAACTGTATCAATCGAGAATAAGGTGGATAATTTAGCGGTTTTCTAAAACCCATTTCTTCTTTCGAAAAGCCTTCATGATCGTGCCTTTTAGCAAATTGGATGGCGCTATTTTCTGGTGCTCGCGTTTGGATATACACTTTCCCCAGCTTTTCACCACGACCTGAACGCCCTGAAACCTGGCTCAATAGTTGATACATCCGCTCTGTAGATTGAAAAGATGGAAAAGCAAGTTCTGTGTCTGCATCAATTACACCAACAACGGTTACATTTGGGAAATCGAGCCCTTTGGCAACCAATTGTGTGCCTACCATGATATCCGCTTCTCCCTCACCAAAAGTATTTAGTATTTTGGCATGAGCACCTTTTCTAGTGGTACTGTCTCTATCAAACCGAAGTAATCTTGCCTCTGGAAATAGTTCTGCAATATCTTCCTCCACTTTTTGAGTACCCGAGCCTTGAACTACCAAATTTCCCGACCCACAGTTTTCACAATAAGTATCTGCCCGCCTTGAATATCCAGAATAATGGCAAAGCAGCATGTTCTTTCTTTTATGATAAGTGAGGCTCACCGAACATTCTGGACTTTGAGGAATATGTCCGCAATCTTCGCACTGCAAATAGTTTGCAAAACCACGACGATTATATAACAAAATAATCTGCTCTTTCTTTGATAATGCATCCTCAATCGCAGTGTACAAAGCCATTGAAAGATCTCCTTTCATAGCACCTTTGTATTGCTTTAAATCGATTATTTGAACTTCTGGCAAGGTTGCCTCAGCATGACGTTCTTTAAGTTCCAACAACCCACACTTGCCCTTCGCAGCCATACTCAATGCCTGCATACTTGGCGTTGCTGAGCCCATAATCACTACTGCCTTGTTCAGATTGGCTCGCATTATTGCAGTTTCTCGAGCATGATACCGAGGTGCTGGATCTATTTGCTTGTAGGAAGCATCGTGCTCTTCATCTAATATTATCAATCCTAAATTTTGAACGGGTGCAAACACCGCAGATCGTGGTCCAATGGCAATTTTCTTGGTTCCACTTTTTAAGTCGTTCCAAGCTAGCAATCGTTCTCTACTTGTCATTCTACTATGGAGAACAGCTACTTCTTCACCAAATATTTTATAAAATCGAGAGACTGTTTGTGGTGTAAGTGCAATTTCGGGAACAAGAACAATCCCCCCTTTTCCTGACTCTACTACCTGTTTAAGCGCATGAATGTAAACTTCTGTTTTTCCACTTCCTGTAATTCCGTAAAGCAAATAATTTGCAAATTCACCTTTTTCCAAGCCAGCTTGAATTTCCGAAAAAGCTGCAATCTGTTCTTTATTTAGGGATTTGATAGAATCAGGTGCAAAATCGAGCAGACTCTTTTCGGGCAAGGCTTCCATTTCAATAGGCTTAATCCATTCCTCTTCTTTTAATCTATTTAGAGAATATGAGTTCACCTTTTCCGATGTTGCCAGCTCTGAATTTCTTATTGGCAACCCCATCTCTGCAAAATATTCAAGAGCATCCTTCCACTTGGCTCCTTTACTTTTTGTCTCTTCAAGAAATGCTTTTGCGGTTTCGGCAGTTCTGTCATCCGCCCAATCCCAAGCCCGCTCTGTTTTGGCTGTAACTTTTAAATCTGGTTCTTCCCAAATTTCTATCGCACCCAATTTTAGAAGTTCGGTTAATGCTTTGTTAGCTGAAGTCCCAACCCATCTTTTTTTGGCTTCATTAAACTCAAAATCAGTCTGTTTCTTTATCTCACCAAGTACTTCTTTTTGTAACTCAGTTAAGGAATGTTCTTGATTAGTATTGGCAACTCTGATGTACTTTTTTGAAACAAAATTAAGACCTGCAGGAAGTGCTGCCTGAATAACTTCTCCCAAGCTACTATAGTAAAAACGATGAATCCATCGAGTAAGCTTTAGTATCTCGTCATCAAGAATAGGTTCTTCATCAAGAATTTGACGGATTTCTTTGGTCTGAAATGTAGGCTTTTCATCGTGGAGCTTTATCACTACACCAATGGCGTTATAATTCCGAAGCGGAGCCCAAACTCTCATTCCAACACGAATATCTTTCTGCTGATTTGAGGTAAGTTGATAAGTAAAAAGTTGGCGTACAGCAGTAGGAAATGCTATCTCGGCGAATTTAGGCAACTGTTTGAACTATATTATGATTAAGAAGTAAAAGCTTATTCAAATATACAGCTCTAGTCAACCTTTTATTGAGTGAGAATGAGATATACCACAATTATTAGTATTGGTAAAACAAATACTAGCCCACTTGGCAAATAAGTAGATGACGATTTTTTCATAACAATGGCCTCCTGTCTATTTGTTTACACTTAAGATGAAAGTATAAGTTTCCTCTGTTTCCAGAATAATGAATACGCATGATGTTGTGCACCGCATGAACATGTGGAACTCTTGAAAAACGAAAAATGAATGTTTAATAACGAATCATGAGCTTTCACAATAACCACCAACCAACATTCAGTTTCCAATATCCAATGTTGCTGAACATTAATTTTTTGCTTTAGCAGTTCTAATGCTTGAATAAAAAATTGCGACTAACTCATCACTTTCTTTTAATGTATGCTGTACTTTATTTTCGGATGGCAAGAATTTTCTGTGTATAATTTCAAGATTGACTTTCGCTTCCCTTAACTCTTTTATTCCAATCTTTAATTTGTGAATAAAATCCTTATTTGATTCTGCACTTTGTGCTTCTGCTTGTTGAAAGCCAGGAGATGTACCCGACCTGATTAACTGTTTCGAAAAGTGCTGCCCAGCATAATTTTTTGGCAACATATTGCTTATATCAATAATTGAAATTGAAAACTCAATCAATCTACTTTGTAAGTTATAGTGTTTCACATTCATGTATCAATGGTTGTTGAATGTTGGAAATTTGATGTTGAAAATTGCCGTTTTCAACCTAGCCACCCTTCTCTATCTAAACTTCGATATTGAATTGCTTCTGCAACATGATGAGATTGAATATTCTCAGATTTTTCTAAATCAGCAATCGTTCTACTTACTTTCAAAATCCTATCATAAGCCCTTGCAGAGAGGCCCAGTGTTGTTATAGCTTTTTTCAAAATATTTGAACTCACTTCATCTAGTTGGCATACTTTTCGGACCATTCGTGTGTTCATTTGAGCATTTCCGTATACTCCTTTTACTCCCAAGAAGCGCTGCGATTGGACTTCTCGAGCTTCAATTACTCTTTTGCGAATTTCTTCTGAAGACTCTCCTTTAGCTTTCCCCGAAAGTTCGTCATAGCTCACTTTATTTACTTCAATATGTAAATCAATTCGGTCTAGCAACGGACCACTTATTTTGCTCAAATAGCGCTGCATCTGTAGATTCGAGCCCCCGCCCATTTCTTTTGGGTCGTACCAATCGCCCGATGGTGATGGGTTCATAGAAGCTACCAACATAGCTCTACTTGGATAGGTTACACTCATTCTTGCACGAGCTATTGATACAAATCCATCTTCTAAAGGCTGTCTCATTACTTCCAAGGCACTTCGTTTAAACTCTGGAAGTTCATCTAAAAATAACACACCATTATGCGCCATTGAGATTTCGCCTGGCATGGGCATGCTTCCCCCTCCAACAAGGGCAACGTCGGAAACAGTGTGATGAGGAGCCCGAAAGGGACGTTGTGTAATCAATGCTTTTTTTGCATCTAATATTCCCGAAACAGAATGAATTTTAGTTGTTTCAAGTGATTCCTCCAAAGCCAATGGAGGTAATATCGTCGGTATTCGACGAGCCATCATTGTTTTACCCGAACCTGGTGGGCCTACCATAATAACATTATGCCCACCTGAAGCTGCTATTTCAAGCGCCCGCTTTACATTTTCTTGGCCTCTAACATCACTAAAATCCATTAAATCATCTTTACCATTTTGGCCAAAAAAAGCCTGGACATCAATCTCTAATGGATC
>TARA_R110002096_G_scaffold24099_4_pt1 | contig 13237 bp, 13 predicted proteins | sample TARA_R110002096 | Tara Oceans TARA_R110002096 (sample SAMEA4397295) | marine metagenome | biome: Polar Biome; feature: [DCM] deep chlorophyll maximum layer (ENVO:01000326); material: water (ENVO:00002006), including particulate matter (ENVO:01000060) such as... | depth 35 m | reverse complement strand
AAATTTTTTCATAAAGCTGCTGAAAGGCCTGCCGGTCCTCACGGGAGACTGCAATTAACAGCCCCATAAGTTCATCCTGTTCAGAGTTGCTGGTCACCATCTATGCTTTCCCTTGTCTTGTTTTCAGAGTCTTCTCCAATACTACGGGCGGCATCCCCATAAGGATGCACAGAGGTCGGCAAGATGAACTGTACAGCTAACGCTCTCGCAGATTAGCTTGTGGACGTGCTTGCCAAACCCGGCAGGTCCAGCTTGATCAGGTGCGTGTCCGATGAACGATTGAAATCCGCATCAACACGGGCAATGGCATCGGATAACCACTGGGCGCGATTAAACATGGTTGTTGATCCTGAAGGTTACCCCCCAAGAGTACCCTACAAGAGCACCCTGATAAAAAACTTGATAGTAACTGCATCTTTTCCGGCACCCGCTCCGTTAACTCTTCTGCAATTCCAACAATAGAAGAGGAAAACGGAATGAATACTTTTCTGAAACGCTCCGGCCTCGCGATTGCCGTTGCCGGTCTCTGTATCAGTGCCGGCTCAGCAAACGCGTCCAGCCATCGCGAAGCCCCCTTTATCACCGAAGTACCCAAAGTCGACGGAACCGACTTTTACATGTTTCGCAGTTACGAGACCGGCCGCGACGATTTTGTCACACTGATCGCGAATTACCTGCCTCTGCAGGATGCGTATGGCGGCCCCAACTATTTCGATCTGGATGAAGACGCGGTATATGAAATCCACATCGACAACAGCGGTAATGCACAGGAAAACCTTACGTTCCGCTTCCAGTTCTCCAACACTTTGAACGACATCCAGTTACCGGTCGGCCCCGCTGGCGACCAGCGAATGGTCTCTGTTCCTCTGAAAAACATTGGCGATGCCACCAACGGTGCCAACGTTCAGCTCAGCCAGGAATACACGGTTTCTGTGATTCGTGGCGACCGCCGCACCGGCACCGTTGAGGCGGCAACCAATGTCACCGACGGCACCAGCACATTTGACAAACCTCTGGACAACATCGGCGGCAAATCGTTTGCCGATTACCAAACCTACGCAAGCCAGCACATCTTCCAGATTGGCATTCCGGGCTGCGCTACCAACGGCCAGGTGTTTGTGGGCCAACGCAAGGAAGCCTTTGCAGTGAACCTCGGCGAGATTTTCGATCTGGTCAACACCAACCCGCTCGGTGCACGGGACGGCGAGGGTGCAGGTGACCTGGCGGACAAGAACGTGACCTCGTTTGCCCTGGAAGTGCCCACCGAATGTCTGACCGGCACGGCCGTTACCGGCTTGGACCAGCCAGTCATCGGAGCCTGGACCACAGCCAGTGTGCGCCAGGCGAGAGTCATCAACCCAGAGCCAACCGCAGACGGCAAAGGTGCCACGGTGGAGGGCGGTGCCTGGACCCAGGTATCGCGCCTTGGTATGCCACTGGTGAATGAAGTGGTCATAGGCCTCAAAGACAAAAACCTGTTCAACGCCAGCGAGCCCATGAACGACGGCCAGTTTGCCACCTACGTAACCCATCCGACCCTGCCGGAACTGCTGGAAATACTGTTCGGTGGCGCAGGCGCTGTGGCGCCGGATAACTTCCCGCGCACCGATCTGGTAACTGCCTTCCTGACCGGTGTACCGGATGTAAATATGCCTGTTGGCGTGCAAGGCTCCGAGATGCTACGCCTGAACCCGGCCATTGCGGCTACTCCTGCGGCCATGCAAAACGACCTGGGCGTTCTGGGTGGCGACAACGCCGGATTCCCGAACGGTCGTCGCCCTGTCGATGACGTGGTCGATTCGGCCTTGAGAGTCGTCATGGGCGCCCTGACCAGCGACGCGCCAAACAGGAACACCCCGTTTACCGATGGCGTTCAGCTCGATCCGACCGAATTACAGGCGGTGTTCCCGTACCTGGCGACTCCGCTGGCCGGCTCACCTAATTCATGAGGAGCGAATGATGAAACTGACCATACAGTTTGCCGGAATGGGCCTCATGGCGCTGGCACTGACGGGGTGCTTCGACGGTTCCAGCAGGAACAGTAGCCAGAGCCAGCCGCCCGCGATGTCGGTGGATTTCGGAACCTTCGTGAAAGGCGAATTTGATAACCCGGATCCCAACCGGGAGCCCAGGAAAATCAATGCCATCACATTCAGCTTTAATGACCAGGATGACCCACGGGCTTTCGATGATCTACTCAGATAGAACATTCTCACACCGGACCCAAGCGTCTTTGCATCCGGTCTTTTCCCTCCCTGCGCTTCGGCGCGGGGGGGCTTTTTGGATTGGGCTTGGTTTGCTCGGCGTGCTGTGCTCTTCAGCCGTTATGGCGGCTCCGAGTCCAATTCAAAGTGATTTTGACGACGACGCAGTGCTGGTAACGCTGCCGGAATCTGCGCCAGCCAGTGATGGCGCCCGTTCTTCACCGGAAGCCATGGCCCGGGAGATTCAACGGTTGATCTCCGAGGCACGACGCAGCGGCGACCCCCGTTTTCTGGGCTATGCCGAGCGTTTGTTCAATCAGCAGGCCAGTCAAGGCCTGACCGATCCATTACTGGTACTGCGAGCAACCCTGGCGCAGAGCCTGCACAGATTCGACGCAGCAAGGCAGGATTTAGAGACCGTTCTCGACCGCTCTGATGCACCGGCACAGAGAACTCAGGCATTGCTGACCCTGGCCAACATCGAGATGGTTCAGGGGCATTATGATCGGGCACGGCCTCTGTGTGAGCAACTGACAGCAGAGTACCCCGGCCTGATCGCCTCTAGCTGCCAAGCCCAGGTGGCCGCTCGTACCGGCTCCGCCAAAGCCGCGTATAACGAACTGACTGCTGCAACCCGCTCTTTGAGCAACGTATCCATTCAGGGCTATCTATGGGCCCAGGGTACGTTGGGAGATATTGCTGCACAGCTTGGCCGGGGTTCGGCCGCAGAGCACTGGCAACGAGTGCTGAGCCAGGACCCGGACGACTTGTACACCCGGGCGCAACTCGCCGACTGGTACCTGCAGAATAGAAAACCCAGGCAAGCTCTGGTAGCAACCGAAGGTTATGAAGCCGTGGATAATCTGGCTGTCATCCGCGCTGTCGCCTTACATCGTCTGAACCATCCCGACGCACCGGCGCTGGCGTCCCGGTTACGAGAACGGTTTGAAGAGGCCCTGTGGCGCGGCTCCATGTTGCACCAGCGCGACTTGTCCCGATTCGAACTGGATATCGAACAGCGGCCCAAGGACGCCCTGCAGCACGCCATGGCCAACTGGGACACACAACGTGAACCTCTGGATACCCGACTGGCGCTTCGGGCTGCGATTGCTGCGCAAGACAACACAGCACTGGGCCAGGTACGTGGCTGGCTCAAGCAGCAGAATCAATCTGATGCCCGCTATCCGGAGGAGTCGTGATGTCTGCAAAACAGCTTCTGGCAGTGCTGATCATGGCGGCTTTTGCGGGCACAGCCTTTGCTCACAAAGCCAGCGACAGCTTTCTCTACGTGGATATGGACGCCTCCGAGGTACGGATCGACATAGCCTTGCGGGATCTTGCCTTGTTGGTCCCTCTGGATGCCAATGGCGACCAGAGGATCACGGGGCAGGAATTGCGCGCCCAGCGAACGCTCGCCACGCAAGCTGTTGAAAACGGGATTACTCTGACTGGTGAGCAGGGTGTCTGCAAACTTCGGGGACAGGCCTGGGGCCTGAGTGCCCACAGCGATGGCCCCTATCTTGCCACCCAATATCGGATCGACTGCTCCAACGGCGAGCTTCCGAAACAGATTGAATACACCTTGCTGTTCGATCAGGACAGCCTGCACCGTGGGCTGGTACAGATCACATCGGGAGAGACCCGCTCTCTCACAGTGCTCTCACCCGAAAAGCCGGTTGTTGATCTCACCGGGGGTGCGACGGGGGCGTGGGACACCTTCGGAACGTTTCTTTATGAAGGCATTGTCCATTTGCTGATGGGGCTTGATCACATGCTATTTCTGCTGGTGCTGGTATTGCCGGCCACGCTGATCATCCGCCGACAGAGCAATCAGACCCCAACCCACTCATTCAAATCGCGGTTGTTACAGTTGGCGGGCATTGTGACTGCCTTTACGGTAGCGCACTCCATCACTCTGGCACTATCAGCGTTGAATATTGTTCGGCTTCCCATCGCCTGGGTTGAGACTGTGATTGCGTTTTCCATCGCCGCGGCTGCACTCAATGTGGTCTGGCCTTTTCTGGGACGGAAAACCTGGAAGCTGGCGTTCGCCTTCGGGCTGATCCACGGCTTCGGCTTTGCCAGCGTGTTGGGCGATCTGACCGGAGGCGTTTCCAGCCTGGCCATTGCTCTTGCGGGCTTCAATCTGGGGGTGGAATTCGGACAACTGGGCCTGTTGATCATCGGATTCCCGCTGCTCTACGCTCTCGCGCACGTCAGAGCCTATCAACGGTTTATAGTGCCATTGATTCTCATGGGCGTAGGCATCATCAGCCTGATGTGGGTTGCAGAAAGGGCGGGGTCGATTTAGAGAAGCACCTGAAACCAAAAAGCCGGGCGCCAAGCCCGGCTTTTCAACTCAGGTTTTCAGAATTCCGGATTAGTGCAACGCCCGCAACTGTCGCGGATACAACGCAGCGCTTACCTCGGGCTCTTCCAGAAGATCAGCCAGCTCAAGATCAACGTCTGATTCCTCACCATGCTCCGGCAAGGGATCAAACAGTGTGCTGAGCCAGGATGCAATCGAAGGCTCTTCATCACGCCGGTAATCCGTAGACAACGCCTTGATTCGGCGAAAGCCGATGATGCGCTGATGCTTCGGATCCCGGATTTGCTCAAAGCCACGCCAGTACACATGATCCCGGGTGTGGAGTTGTACAAACAAGGTGTCTATAGGCTCGTTTGACTCTTCCTCGGCGTTATCTTTTGATGAGCCTCCAAGGCTGTCTGCTGGCGTATCTGGCGAAGCCTCGGCAGAGGTTTCGGTGCCGTCATCTTCTGCAGCTTCTTTCTTTTTCTGGCGAATGGTTGTCCAGGCGGGGTACAGAACCGCCACGGCATCCGCTTCAACATGCTCGCGGGCAGCGCGGAGAATCAATCCCCAGCGTGCCTTGTCGGCATCGGTTTCAAGTGAGTTGATGGGCAAGTCATAGCTTTGTTCGCTGGCCAGAACAATCGCCATCATCGGAGCGTCGAGCTCTCCCATGGCTTCTGCCTGTGCTACGGATACCAGTTCATCGATTGCCATCGGTTGGTTCATAATGCGCTCGCCTCCTCGATGCCATCAGGGTAATTCAGGAAGATGATCTCCCTGATACACAGCATAGCCTGTATAGCCTACAAAGATAAACGTAGGCTTCGGGCCAACGGATCACAACCTTTCATCCGCCCGCAGCCGAAAAGGCATTATCGAGCCGTTCATAATACCCAAACCAGGGCGCCGCTACTTCAAGCTGTGCCGCCAGTTGCAGCAATACGTCCTCACCACCGTGCGGCGCGCCCAGTTGCACGCCAACAGGCAACCCCGCGGCCGTCCAGTGCATGGGCACCGACATGGCCGGTGTCCCCGTGAGGTTGGCAAGCTGGGTGAACGGCGTTCGGGCGAGACTTTCCATCGCCATCTGATCTACCTGGCCACTGCGATGCACCAATCTGCCGGCTCTGAGCATCAACATCAGTTTTGCCGCCAGCTTCAGGTGTGCCGGCGTCTCCAACTCACCGATACGGGCCGGCAACTGGCCGGTGGTGGGACAGAGGTAAAGGTCATACCTGCCGAAAAAAACGCCCAGCGCCCGAGCAAACTCATTCCATTGCTGGCGACGAAGCACATAGTCTGAAAGCGGCATGGTGTTGCCCATCATGCCAATCAGGCGGGTATCCAGCTCAAAATCGCTGTCGGTCGCGCCAAACTGTTCCTTGGCTTTCGCCATCATGGCGGACACTTCACCAAAATAAAGGCCCAGATAGCAGCGCGCCAGCGCCATGCCATCAAATTCCGGCCGGGCATATTCAACCTTGTGCCCCAGATTTTCCAGAATACGCGCCGTTTCCTCAACCGCAGCAACGCACTCGGGAGCCACCTCGGTGTCGTAAGGAGATGAGGTAAACACGCCGATTTTCAGGCTGCCAGACGACTTCTGCATGAGGTCGGCGTAGGCAGTGCCGGGGGGTGGAATGACAAACGGATCGCCTGAGGCAGCGCCACTGAGCACATCCAGCATGGCAGCACTGTCGCGCACCGTGCGGGTAACCACATGATCTGATGAAGCGCCGGTCCAGGACTCGCCCAGCGAGGGCCCGCTGGAAATTCGTCCGCGCGATGGTTTGAGACCAAACAGGCCGTTGTAGGCGGCAGGGATACGGATTGAACCGCCTCCATCGTTGGCGCCGGCCATCGGCACAATACCGGCTGCGGTTGCGGCACCGGAACCACCGCTTGAACCTCCAGGCGTGAGGCTGGTGTTCCAGGGGTTGCGCGATGGCCCCCAGAGCTCGGATTCCGTGATTGCCTTGAGACCGAACTCCGGTGTAGCGGTCCGCCCCAGAAAGACCAGCCCACCCTCACGGGCACGGCGCACAAACTCGGAATCCTGCGGCGCAATGTTGTTTTTAAAGCCACGGCTGCCATAGGTGCAGGGCACTCCGGCCTGCTCCTGAGACAGATCCTTGAGCAGCAAAGGCACACCGGCGAACACACCTTGCGGTGGGAAGTCCTGCGCCAACGCTGCGGAGAACTGGGGAAAGCAGATTGCATTAAGGGAACCGTTCACAGAGGTTGCCCGTTCCACGGCAGCCTCGCATACTTCCCTGGAGGTCACTTCGCCACGGCGTATCAAATCCGCCAGTGCGGTGGCGTCATAACAAAGATATTCAGATTGCTTCATAGCGGCGTCCATTTGTTATTGTGGTGCCCGGAATGCCACGGACACATCGTTTATGAACTCAAGATTCGCAAGCTTACGTCAGCTTGTTCTGGTTTTCATCCTGACCACGCTGGCGCAAGCATCTGCCCTGGCCGAAGAAGATCTGGCCGGCGATGAAAGTGCTGACACTCCGGGCTGGACCGCTATTGTGCGGGGCTCACCCTACTGGGTCAGCCAGGGCGTTTACCAGAATATCCTCACCATCCGGCGCTGGGTGCTCAAGGAAACAGGCTATTGCTCAAGCCCTGAGCGCCACATTCTGTTCGACATGCGCGGGCAGTTTCTGGGCTGGATCAGTAACGGCGCTGACCGCGAAACAACCCAAAAGCGCCTTAACGATACCCGCCGGTCGCTGCACGAAAAGGGGCTCACCGAGGAATGGGTTGCCGGCGACAAAGGTACCAAAGGCTACCCGTTTGCCCTGGCTTGTGACCAACCCCATGTAGACCTGGACCTTGCCGTTGGCCGCTACCTGGGCGCCCGGGCCAGAGATCGCGTATGGGGGGCCTGGGACGACCTCTCCTTCGCAACCTCTGAAAAACCAGGGTCTCTCCACGATGCGCTCATGTACATCGTTCAGCGCCGGAGCGAGCAAAATCGCTTTGCACTGCCAGAGGTTTTGCCCAGGTACCTGGGCGGGCAAATCCTGATCGAAAGTGGTGGGCAGGCAAGAGCCCACTCTCGAGCGGACGCAAAAGGTATTCTCCAGCTTTCACCTTCCGCACTGAAAGACTGCCAGATAAGACCACAGAACTATTGGCACCGCCTGGCGCAGATCGACTGTGCATTACGCCTGATGCACCAGAACGCACGCAACCTGCAGCCGGCCTTTGACAAACGCTTCGGCCACCTTCCGGAAAGCAAACGCAATGAACTGTTTGTGCTGTTGCTGGTTCAGGCCTACCACGGTGGCGCAGGCCGTGTGCAGGCGCTTCTGGATGACGAGACTCTGGCGAAACCAGCGGCGTACTTTGCGCCCAATCACGAACGTTTTACCGCAGGCGACATCGCGTTTGGCATGGTGTTTCACAACCTGGGCAGGGACAGACTTGGGCTGGCCTCCCTGTATTATGTGGCCGATGTGCAACTGGCAACCGAAGCCTTGTGCCGAACGCCACAGCTAAAGCCCGAGGAATTCTGCGCGTGGAAATAGCTCTGCTCCCAGAGAGCCTGGACTTGTCAGTGGCACTTTTCCTGCTGGCGAGTTCGGTTATTACGTCAATGATTACCGCCGGTCTGGGCGCCGGCGGGGGTGTTCTGCTGCTGATTCTGATGGCCACCTGGATGCCTGCAGCCGCAATTATCCCCGTGCACGGCATGATTCAACTGGGCTCCAACGGTGGCCGGGCAATACTGACGTGGAAGCATATCGACTGGCGGACTATTGCGGCTTTTGCACCCGGCGTTATCGCAGGCGCAGCGGCGGGTGCCTGGTTGCTGGTGAGCCTGCCCGCCTATCTATGGCAACTTACCATTGCGGTATTCGTGCTCTACCTGTGCTGGGGCCCTGCTCTGCCAAAAAGCGCGTTCGGCCCGGTTGGTGTTTTTATCGCCGCCACAATAACCAGCTTTGTCAGTCTCTTTGTGGGCGCTACCGGCCCCCTGGTGGCGGCGTTTATAAAACAGATTCATGTGGACAGGTTTCGCACAGTCGCAACCTTTGCCACCGCAATGGTCCTGCAGCATGCCCCCAAAGCTCTGGTTTTTGGTGTGACGGGGTTTGTGTTTGCACACTGGTTGCCGTTTATCCTGGCCATGGTTGCCTGCGGATTTGCAGGCACCTGGATAGGCTTGCGCCTTCTGAACTCTCTCAATAATAGCTGGTTCAGCAAAGCGCTCAATCTGGTTCTGACCATCCTTGCTTTGCGCTTGATGTGGCAGGCCAGCCAGGCGGCTGACTGGTGGATCTGAGCGCCTCTGGCTATTGCTTCGACTCTGGTTCCGGTGCGGGCACAACGACAACCTGGTTCCGACCTTTTGACTTGGCAAGATAGGTGCCTTCATCTGACCGTGCGATCACGTCTTCGGGCTCGCAATCTGCGGGAAGCAGTTCGGTCATACCGATACTGGCCGTGACTCCGAACATGCGGCCTTCGTGTTCGATTTCGAGCGCGTCAACACCGGCACGAATACGTTCAGCAAGGGCCTTTGCTCTGGCCAAACCGCAAGCGGGGAGAATAATGCCGAACTCGTCGCCACCCAGCCGGGCGACGGTGTCAGACTGACGCACCGACTCTTTGAACAAATCGGCAAGGCGCCGGAGCAGCTCATCACCGAGCAGGTGCCCGCCTTCATCATTCACCGGCTTGAAATGATCGAGATCGATGAGCATCAACACTGAGCTTGCATCCTGGCGCGCCGCGTCACTGAGACATTTGTTCAGCGACACTGTAAAGGCACGGCGGTTCAGCAGTTGCGTCAGGCTGTCGTGAGTTGCTTCCCAGGACAACCGCTCTTCTTCACGCCTGCGTTCGGTGTCGTCCCGGAGCACGAACACCAGCCGCTCATTCTGCCGCCCCTGGCGAATATGAATCATGCTGAGATCCACATCGAAAACATCATCGCTGCAATTGCGGAGGGTCACGTAAAGGCTGTCGAGATCGTCATGGTCAAGAAACCACTCATGGGTGAGCGCCTGATCCGCGTGATTAATTCCGAGCAGCTCAAAAACATTTTTACCAAGGTATTCCCCGCCGGCGCCCAAGAAACGGCCAGCCGCGTGATTGGCGTAACGAATCACACCCCCCGTATCCGCCATCAGTACGCCATCCTGCATCACGCTGAGTATATTTTTCGCTCTTAGCTGCTCGTCCCGCAGATCTTTCTCTACCTCCAGTTCGTGGGAAATATCCCGCACAACCGTGATGGTGCCCATGACCTTTTCCGGGGTTTCAAGGGTCGCCGTCATTACCTGACACCAAACCGGGGGGCCGGCGTTCGGCCCTTGCAGCCGGAAACGATCACGGAATACCTCCTGTTTTTTCAGGGCTTGCTGCCAGCCTTTCACCGCAGAGTCGCGATCATCACCCGAGACACAATCGAACAAATGCGTACCGCTTAGCTCAGCCAGCTTCAGGCCGATAATATTTTCGAACACCGGATTCACAAACTCGATACGGCCAAGAACATCGGCCTGCACAATACCGATAGGCGCGCCCCGCGTGAGTGATCGGAAAAACGCCTCGCGCTCGGCCAGGGAGCTTAGAACGTCGTCACGCTCATCCATCACCATATTGAATATTTCAACTACCTGGCTGATTTCCTTACCTCCAGAAACCCTCACAGGTTTATTTCGCACACCCAGGTGGCGTTCATGCACCTGTAACCCAAGTTCACCCAAAGGCGCCATCAAGCGGCGGAAGCGCCACATGGAAACCGGAACAACCAGCAGGATCACCGCCAACAAAACCCAGAGAAACGCATCCTTGATACGAGTGGCGGGCGCATAAGCTTCACCGGCGGGCCAGACAGCGGCTACAAACCAGGGCACCTCAACCATCTGTTGTACCGACAGAATAATGTTCTCGCCTTCATCACTGAGTGTCTTGGCAGTACCTTCAAAACCATCCATCGCGTTTCGGAGCATAGGATTGGCACTTTTTATCGGCTGAACAACCTCCCCGGTGCGACCATTGGCAAGAACAGTTCCACTGCGGGTAACGATGGTGAGGTAACCGGTTTTACCAATGCGGGTGCCAGAGAACTCTTCAATCAGGTGCTCATCTGCCAGCGAAATCGCACCTCCGAGCATGCCGATAAAACGCTGTTTATGGTCAAATACAGGTGCAGCCACCATCACCGCGGGCTTTCCTTCATGGTGAGAGCGGTAGGGCTCACTAATACCCGGGGTCAGCTGTCTGGAGGCCTGACGAAAATATGAGCGGCTGCTGACATCCGTCCCGACTATATTCAGGGCCTCCGGGTACTCGGCGATCACCTTGCCTTGCGCGTCGATCAAATAAAGACCATCAAACAGTTGCTGTAACGCCGTCTGGCGGCGCATCAGTACTTTCGCACGCACCTCGAAAACCGTCTGGCTCATAGTTAACCCTTGCGCGACATGGCTGAGCACTTCCAGGCGCTGTGACAGTTTGTCGTCCAGCTCGCCGGCAACCAGTTGCGCAATGGTGGCGACCTGGTTTGCCGCCTGTTGCTCGAGCTCCGACCGGCTGAGAAGTGAACCCGCAAGTGCAACCAGCAGCGCTGTCAGAACAACAACACCCACTACCAGTAGAACCGCCCGGTTAACCAGGCTGCCCAGCCAACCGCTAATCAACACAGCAGAGTTACTCCGTTTTGAAGGTATAGCGGGGCCTCCGGTTTTTAAGTCAAAGAGTTTGTAAGAGTGCTCTTGATAACGACATAAATTCTAACAGAGGCCCAGCGGATGAATGATTACGCGCTTGCAAACAAAATGATAATTGTTATTATTCGCATGAACTTTCATAACGAGCGATATCCGGCATGAGTAATTTTCTGGCGCCTTTCAGTTCCATGTTGGCTGACGGCCCTTTCAACCAACTGTTAGCCATGGGCGGCCCGGTGATGATAGTGCTGCTGGTAACGGCGCTTTTGGGCCTTATCACGTTTATTTATCTGATACTTTTAGGCGCGCTTTATGCGCCCAGATTGTCCAGAAAACTTAAAAGTATCATTACGCTTTGGCAACAGGATCCTTCCGGCGTGAACCCGCAAGCAATTCGTCAGCAGACCAGCCGCTGGGCGAAACTGAACCCCCTTCAGAATCTGGTAACCAATACCATTGAGGCGCGACAGAACAATCAGGATGACCGACAGGTTCGCGAGACCTCTGCGCGGGATGCACAGCAGGCGCTTGAACCTTTTGAAGCGCCACTGAAGATTATTGAAGTTATCGCCGCTCTTGCACCCTTGCTCGGCCTGCTGGGAACCGTTCTGGGAATGATGGAGGCTTTCAATGCCATGGCCGCAGCAGAAGGTCGTGCCAATGCATCGCAATTAAGTGGCGGCATTTATGAAGCGCTGACCACAACCGCAGCTGGCCTTGTTGTCGCCATTCCATTCGCTGCTTTGGCTGCCTGGATCGAATTCCGGCTACGGCGTATCCACAAAGTCGTTAACAACACACTGGTTTCTGTACTGAGCGTGACACCTGAAGCCTTTTCCGGCCAGCAGGAAACGGTCAGTAAGCCCGCGAGTGAAGGGCCGATCCAGGCGGCTGCTCGCCTGTCCCGTGCGGAAGTTAAGGGCGAGCAGGAATGCGAGACTCATGACAGACAGCGTTTCACCCATGCAACTGGTTGAACCCAGGCCCAACCGGCCAATCCCGATCCGTATAACACCACTGATTGATGTGGTGTTCATTCTGCTGGTGTTTTTTATGCTGACCAGCCGGCTGCTGCCTGTCGATCACCTGGAGCTCGCCAACAACACCGACGGGCGCAGCACCGTAACCGGCGAGCCACTGCCGTTACTGACTGTCACGCAGCAAGGCGAGATAAAGTGGCAGGAGCTCACACTTCCAATCGGCCAGTTGCTGCCTGAACTTCGCCGTGCCGGCATTTCCGAGGTCAACCTTACTACAGTGCCAGACGCTCAGTTGAGCCTGTTCACAGCCACCCTGGGTGAGCTGTCGCGTAACGGCATCCAAACCCACTGGGAACGTGCGACCGAAGAAATGCCATGACCGAACTGGTTCCACCACCCTCCACCTCCCGCAAGTCTTTGATGGAACGAGTAGAGGATGCGCTCCTGCCGCTCATCAACCTGGTTTTCCTGTTATTGATGTTTTTCATCGTGGCCGGCCAGCTTGCAGACGACCCTTTGCCCGATTTACCGGCTACGCCTCCGGGCGCCGCGCAACAACCGCCCCACGCCGATCTGCTAGTAGACGCCGAGGGCAACTGGCGAATAAGCGGAAAAACACTTGATGCCCAAACCTTGCTTCAGCGGCTGCCAGAGCCGGATGCACAGAAACCGCTGAAAATTGCCGCAGCCAGTACCATTGCCATGGCCGACCTCGAGGCTCTTTTACGCACACTGGAGCAGGGCGGTTATGAGGAAATCCTGCTGCTGACGGAGCCTGGATCGTGAAAGATAACGGAGGAGGCGCCCGTTTGGGTCTGCTGGCCATCTCGGTTGTGCTGAGCGCAGGGATTCTCATGGCCGCCGTGCCCGAGAAGCCTATCGAGATAAATCAGCTCGGCAACGCGGCCGCCAATACAGTTCCAGCTATCAAGATTTCTCTTGCCGGCAAACCAGCCCCGGCTCCCGCACAAGAAGCAAAGTCCGAACCTGTGCAGAAAACCAGACCCGAGCCGAAACCAAAGCCTGAGACAAAACCGACACCTA
>TARA_R110002096_G_scaffold371455_15_pt1 | contig 13254 bp, 10 predicted proteins | sample TARA_R110002096 | Tara Oceans TARA_R110002096 (sample SAMEA4397295) | marine metagenome | biome: Polar Biome; feature: [DCM] deep chlorophyll maximum layer (ENVO:01000326); material: water (ENVO:00002006), including particulate matter (ENVO:01000060) such as... | depth 35 m | reverse complement strand
GGTTTAATCGAAGAGGTTGGTCGCTATCGTGCGGGAAACACGCTTCAGGTGCGGATTCGTTCGGGCATGGTCGAGCAGGATGTCGAGATCGAGTTGATCTCCGCAAAGAAGATTCCCGGCTTGCCGGACCTGGAAGAATCTCCCCAAATGCGTAGAGCCCCAAGAGATGCAGAGCGAAAATCGCTGACGAATCGCGAACGACGTGTCCTTCAGCCTGAATTCAACAAACTGATGCGGGGATTCCTGAAGGAGGGTGACTTTCAGATCAGTCGCGAAATGGTCGAAAAATACGGTGGAACCGATGAACTGGCTGGATTCATGATGCGTTTTGGTCGAACGCTCAACGAGAAGGATCAGGCAAAACTCGTTGAGATGTTTGGCGAAGATACGGTGGAACCCGGGAAGTTTAATCCTGACAAGCCGATTTTCGTTGGCGAAGGATTCTTCCGGGAAGTGATGAATGCGTTTCGCCCGTCCGTTGTCTCCGCTTCGGATGCAACCCACCTCGTGTTTCGCGGGCAGGAATGGAAGAGTCTGTGCACGGTTGTTCATGAAGATGGTTATGCCTTGACGAAGGCCAGCGAGATTGAGACGAAGAACAATCAGGCGTTGACGGTGATGTTAAGCAAAGACGAACAAGCGCCTGCAAACGTCGTGAAAACGTTCCCAAACTACGACTTGGCGCTCATCAAGATAAGAACGGACTCCCGACTGGTCGCGGTGGATTGGGATCAACGTGCCAGCCTGCCTCTGGGCTCGTTATTGGCGGCGGCCGGCTCCGGTCCGGATCCCGTTGCGATCGGCGTCGTGAGTGTCCATCCCCGGAGCATGTCGAGCAAGAACAAGGGGTTTTTGGGAATTGGCACGGCGCCCCACTCAGACGGAGTTCGCGTGACCCAGGTATTGTCAGAAGGAAACGCAGGAAAAGCCGGGATTCGTCCGGGAGACATTATCACCAAGGTGGACTCGGAGGTCTGTGACACGCCGGAGAAGCTTATTCGGGCGATCAGCGAATCGGAGCCCGGGGAAGCTGTTGAAATCACGTTCCTCCGGAATCAGAAACGCCGAACCCTGGATGTGACGCTTGGGGATCGTAGCTTGGTGGACCGGGGGATGACAGAGCGAAATCAAAAGATGAATCAGATGGGAACGAAGCTGAGCGAACGTCGCACGGAATACCCCAAAGCCCTGCAGACGGATCTACCGATCAAACCGCAGGAGTGTGGTGGTCCGGTCGTCGATCTGGAAGGTAATGTGATCGGAATCAATATCGCGCGCGCCGGACGCATTAAAACCTTTGCCTTGCCTGCAGATATCGTCGGCAAACTGGTCGCTCAGGAACTGAAAAGTCTCGGGATTGGGGAACCCGCCATCTGAGAATCAGGAAGCCGCTCGTCGATCCATGTAGTTCTTGATGCGGCGAAGCTGCTGAAAGGCAAGCGCCTTGCGGCTCGAAGGATTGGTGACTTCGATCGTCATCAATTGTCTGGAACTCGTTGCCCATGACTTTTTGTAGTCGGTATCTCCTGCAAGGAAGTCATACTCCCGAATTCCCTGTTCAATGCACCACTTGACACAATCTCCGATCATCATTTTCCCGAGGGAGAGATGGGCGAGTTCCGGTAGCCATCCGTTTTGATAGTTCCAGAGCTTGTTATCGTAGAGGAAGTCGTAGCGTGCTGCGGCAAACTTTCCATCGACCTTAAGGAGTCTGAGATAGAGCCAACCTTTTGCCGCAAAGCTATCTGCCAGGGACTTGTGGAACGCGTTGAATTCCTCTGATTTGAACGTGTCTCCCTTTTCTCCCCAGCGTTCTTTATTGAGATCACTGACGATCTGAAGTGCCTCTTGAACTTCGATATCCTTGCCCGCATCCAACCATTCGACTTCATGCTTTTTGTGGAGCCGGTTCCAATGATTGTTGAACTGCTTTTTGAAGTTCTTGGACTTCAAGCTGAGAAACTCTTGCCAACTTTCAGGGAGCGTGATGTGCGGCGAGGGACGTGAAGACAATTGAACGACATGAGTACCCAGTTTGGGGAACTCCTCGACCAGATGAATCAAGGTTGACGATGACTCATCAATCAGGGGGAAACTAATGACATCCCATTTCTTTTGTTCGGCAAAGAGGTGATCCATCAAGGCCGTGAAAAACTGATCTTCGTAATCAGGGCGAATCACGAAGTCTTGATACTCGGCGAGGGAGTCTCCAAGCCCACCCAAAAAGGTGAGGTGGCGGAATGCTTTGCGGGGATAGGTGTGACCCCTTCCAATCATCAAAGGGGCCATTCCGATGAGTTCGCCACTCTCTGAATCTCTTAGTAAGACCGTATAGAGTTGGAAACTCTTGCCATAGGCCTTCCACCAGTTCGACAGGTATTCCCAGGTCATGAAGATGCTGGAACAGGAACATTGCTGAAGGAACGAATTCCAATCATCGCCAAGCTCGAAGAAGCGGTCTTCGTCGCTTACGACTTCAATGTCTGTGGATATGAGTGACGGGTGTTTCATTAGGTACAAGGGGGGAGGGCTCGCAATTCCTGGAGGGCGCGGTTGCGAGTTCCCGGTAGAGGCGTTCGTAACTGGTTACGCATTCCTGAATGCTGAAGTGATCGATAATGCGACGTCGTGCTTGTTCCGAAAGCTTTTGGTAGTCTGCGGAATTCAGGGTAAGTATTTTTTCCCACGCCAGAGAGATTGCGCTCGGATCTTCGATCTCCGTAATGACGCCGGTATCCCCAACGATCTGTTCGCAATCGCCAACGCGAGTTGCGACACAAGGAGTTTCGCAGGCCATCGCTTCGCCCAGAACCAAAGGGAAGCCTTCACTAACGGACGTGAGTGCGAGCAACTTCATTCCTGCATAGAGAAGAGGCATATCACTTCGCGAACCCAGAAAGTGAAAATGCTCGGGGAGTTGAGAGCGTGACAGGAATCCAGCCACTCTTTCGTCGGTTGGCTCCATTTCAGGACCACAAATCAGAAAATGAACTTCGGGTAGACGTTCCTGGATCTTGAGTGCGGCTTCAAAAAATGTCTGGTGATCTTTTTCCGGAGTCCATCGCCCAACGATACCGATGGCGGGTTCTCCATTGGGGATACCCAATTCGTTAAGCAACTGAGCGGCCTCTTCTCGATAGGGCTGATATGCCACAGGATCCGTTCCATTGGGGATAACGATAATCTTTTCGGAACGATAGCCCAGGGACTCATGACGCGCTTTGGCGGTTTCCGAGCAGGAAACGATGATGCGTGGTAGCCAGTGAGAGGCCTTCGCGAGGAGTTTGGTCATCCATCGAATGGACGGTTTGACGCGGGATTCGTCCTGATTGCCCGTGTGGATGGTCCAAACGATGGAGCGAATGCCCGCCAGGAGGCATGCCAACGAACCAAGGAGAGAGGCATGAGTTAGCCACATTTGCACGAGGTCTGGTTGCTGCTGGCGTAAGATTTTGACGAGCCTGGCCATGCCCGGAATCGCGCGAAGCGGATGATTCAATCCCAAGGAAATGAGGGGAATGCCGGACTTGGTGAGTTGCGCACCCAGTTTCCCTTCTCCTTTGAGACTAACAACCGTATGATGGAACCGGGATTGATCTGCATGCTCGAGAAAGCGGCAGAGCATCATCTCAGCTCCTCCAACTTCGAGTCCCGTGATGATATGGATGAGAGATGTTTTTTGCTCCTCCATTTTCTAAGCAGCCAACAGATCAGAATAGACCTGGAAATATCGTGATGCGCAGTCTTGTAGCTTGAAGCGGTCTTCGCTCAGTTGCCGTGCGTTGGCGCTTAAGCCTGCATATTGCAATTCAGAAACAGCAATCGCATTCTGCCACGTCTCTGCCAGGATCGTTGGAGAGCTTGGTGGAATCACAAACCCTGCTTCATCAACGATAAACCTGGCATCTCCGACGTCTGTTGATATACACGGAACCCCACATGCCATTGCTTCGATCAAGGCCATTGGAGAGGCCTCGGATATGGAAGTTAGGGTAAGCCAGTCAAACAGGGGGTAAACCGACTCAATTTTTTCCTGGAAATCAATCCAATGAAGTTTTGTGGCGTCCGGGAGATCCGCAGCACATTCGTGGATTTCGGGATAGGCCTGATCCAATCCCTCGCCGCAGATGACGAAGTGGGCATTGCCTCCATTGGTTTGGAATTCGCGAATTGCCCTCAAGAAGGTGGGAACATCTTTCACCGGGTTCATTCGCGTCACCATTCCGAAAACTTTCTCGTCCTCAGAAATGGAGAGCTCGTTGCGCCAGAAATCTCTCGCCGAATGATCCGGGGTAAAACGATTGGTATCGATTCCATTTCCGATCCAGAGCATCTTGTCATTTGGATAGCCCAAATCACGGTTGTGAATCGCAATGCCCTCCATCGAGCAGGAGATGATTTTCTCAGGAACCAGTTTTGAGGAAAGTCGTAGCGCGGTCTTGAGTGCTCCTTGCTTCAACTTCGACATCGAGGGGGAAACAAGGAGCTCCTTGGAGTGAACTCCCCAGACAACATGCCTGATCCCTGTCAAAACGGCTAACGCGCCGGCCACGGCCCCTGATGTGTGCATCCAGGTTTGCACGATGTCGGGTTTCTCTTTCTTTAAGATCGCAAGAAATCGTCGGCAGAATTTTCCGGACAGCAGAGAAGTTACCTCCAGATCGTAGAAGACGGAAGTTTCTTCGATTCGGTCTTTGAGCGAATTGTCGCCGATGGAAGATGTCGTCGAAACCACGACGTTTTCCGCTCCTAAACTCGAGAGTTGCTCTGTGACATTACAGAGCATTGTTTCGGCACCACCACCTCCGACCGTTGTTGTAAAATGCAGCACCTTCATACCAGAACGCAGACGGATTAAGCGACTCGCTCGTTTCCGCGGATTGCATTGTTCATCGCGATGAGCATTCGCATGGTGCCGGAAGCGGTGACGTCCACGTAATTGGAGCTGTTGCCTGTACTAAAGCGCTTCAGTGTATAGACATCGGAATGAATATTATTGAAGCCTGTCTCGGTCGTGAGTGCGCAACTGAATCCCAGGTCAATGACTTCGCGCCGTGTTTCTCGAGTGTGATCTCCGATGTGGCCGTTTGGATAAGAGAACAACGGTTCTTCAATACCTGCTCGCTCCGACAAAAGATCTCGCGAAGTTACGAGTTCTTCACGCACGGTGGGAAGTTTGCACCGGCCGAGGATTTTATGGGTATGAGTGTGAGCGCCGAATTCAACAAGACCACCAGCCTGCATTTCGCGGACCATTTCCCAGCTGAGCGGAAGATACATTTCCGGAATTTTGGCCGCCGTATTGAGCGAACAACCGAGCCTTTTCTCCAAATGCCCAACAACGTCGTTTACGTCTTCCTGGGGCAGCGCCTTGATCAGCGGTAGCAAACTGAAAAACGCCTCCCGTCGCATGGCTCTTGTTTCGAGTTTCTGATCCACCAGTGTTCCTCCGATCGAAAGTTCCAGGCCCTCCTGCTCGGTATGACCGAGTGCGTATTCCACACGATCCCACCACTGCCAGCTTCCATTCTCCACAAAGTCCGTCGCCAGAAAGACCGTTGCCGGGAGGTTATACTCCTCAAGAAGCGGAAGGGCCAATTCCTTGTTTGATCGATATCCGTCATCAAAAGTGAGGACGACCGATCCGGTTGGAAGAGCTTCTTTGCGTTCCAGTTTTTGCACGGCTTCACGCAGCGAGATGACGCGATAATGGGCTGATAGCAGCTTGCAGATGGCTTCAAAATCCCTGACATGCATGTGAATTCCCTCTGCGTTTCCGATGCCGGACTGCTCGCTTGGTTTCAATTTCGTGATCCCGTGAAGCATGAGAATGCAGAATTCCTCATGTTGAAATTGGCGTAGCAAACTGGGAAGGCCGGACCAGGAAAGGCAGGTCACCACTGAGTCTACAAATTTTCGTTTGGCGTTCATTCTGCGGTAGTGAAAGAATTAAATTTGGTTGACATTACAGGTTTGTTAATTATTTTCGAGCTAAAGTTTGAGAAATTAATAGTGAGAATTGTTCCCATCGTGAGATGGGTGAAAACTCGCTAAGTGCCATTTCACGGGCATTTCTGGAAATTGTGGCGCGGAGTTCCGGGGTCCTGCGTAGGAAGAGAAGCTTTTCCGCCAACTGTTTTGGGGCCTTTGGGGGGACCAACATTCCGTTTACGTTGTCCCTGATGGTGGCCTTGGTTCCACCGACATCAGTTGCCACGACGACGAGACCAAGAGCTTGTCCTTCCATCACGGCTCGGCTCATCGTCTCTCCAGAAGTTGCGAGAACCAGAACGTGCCAGGATTTCATTCGTTCGGCCAGATCGGATTGCTCCATCATTCCGAGAAAAACAACATCCTTCTCAATCCCCAGTTCGCTCACGAGTCGTTCCAGTCTGGGGCGATCGGGGCCGTCTCCGGCTATTTCCAGACTGAGACCGGGCGATTCATGACGGAGAATTTCAAAGGCCTTGAAAAGTGTTTCAAAATCCTTTCCTTCGACCATTCGAGCCTGCATTCCGATGGTGAAACTGCCGTTGTCTGTAGTGGTGGCCGGAGAGAATAGATCCGTATTAATCGCATTGCCGATGACCGAGACTTTCGCCTTGCGATAGAGCAGGCCGAGTTTGCGCGACACCTGGTTCTCGTACTCTGCCGTCAGGTAAACGGTTCGATCGCAGAACCAGTGGTTTGTCAGGGTCAAAAACCAATCCTTGAACGATTTCAGATCATTGGAGTGGTGTTCAACAATCACGAGAGTTGCCTTTCTGTTGAAGAGGCGATAGGCGAGAAGAGCCGGTAGAGGCTGTGTCATGTGACTGATGACAACGTCCGGACGGTAGTCCCTGAGCCATGCGAGCATGCTCATCCAGGAGGAGGCTCCCACTCCAGAGGCTTTCTTGAAGACCTGGTGTTTGATCTCAAGTTCCCGGCATCTGTTGATGTACCGTTCAGGAAGCTCGTCCTTCCCATAGAAACCAATTTGATGGTGTTCCTTGGAAGAATTCACGGCATCAAGAAGCGAAAGAACGGCTTCCGACATTCCTCCAATTCCGCTATAGCTGATATGAGCAAATTTAGACACGATTGGAGAGGGACCGGGATTGCCAAATTTGTTGGGCGGGTTGAGCCAATCTTACACTTAGAAATGATCGTGAAGATACAACGAGCGCGATCGCAAAAGCATAGAAATAGGCATGATTCTCAACCAGGGCCTGACTCAATGGGAAATAGAGAACGAGAGGGATCGTGAGATAGATCGAACGGAGTTGGGACGAAATGGTTTTCCAGCATAGTAGAGCAAGAATCGTGCAGTAGATGGCTGGGCCTATCAGCCCTAGATCGATCCAAAGGCTGATGATTTGATTGTGAGGTTGATAGAGGTTGGTCCCCGCGCCCGTTCCCAATCCGGTAACGGGAGCGCTGGATACGGCTTCCAGGCCATCGGTGAGATCCTTCATACGATCATTGGATTGAAGCCCGGAGACTTCCCCTCCAAAAATCGCTCCAATTCGTTCTTCGACGTTGCTGTCCTTCTTTCCGTTGGCGGCGCCCTTGGCCGCCAACAGGCCGACTCCGATAAGAATCGCGGGTACGGCAGCCGCTGCCGCCAGAAGAATTTTACCCGGGTGCCGATGAAAATTGAGAACGATGTAGGAAATCGCAATGAGGGTCAGGATCATGAGACCTCCTCTGCTCAATGTCGGGAAAACGCCAATCGCCGTCAGCGCGATCATCCCCATGTTTGGCCAGAAACGCTTGTTGAGGACGAGAAAGATACCCAGCATCAAGTTCATGACCACGCAGGCACGGTTGGGATCCCCGGCAAAGCCAGAGAATCGGCCGTCCACAATGGTAAAGTCGAAAAAGCCGAGCCATTCTGCGATCAGCGAAACCACACAGATGACGATGGTAGAAGCGGATGTCACCAAGGCAGGAAGATAGGACGTTCTGTGCATCACCCCTGCTGATGTGAAAAGGATGACAGCCATGAAAACCGCAGCAAACAGGCCGAATACCGCTGTGCTGTGCCCATCCGGATACGTGAATCGTTGCAGGACCGCGGCGTCAACTGCCCTTAGAACCAATAGCAAGACCACCAACAAGGATGTCTTTGTCCAATCGGGTGACTTTCCGATGACCCAAAGAAAGTTGAGTGACCCCACAAAGAGCAGGTAAAGCGCAGGGCGGATCGGGAAGTGGCCTTGTCCGTAAGCCCATGGCAAGGCATTGCTGCAGTAGGGGACAACCAGCAATGCTTGGAGGATGCAGAGCACAATAACCCAGTTCTTCGAAGTCGGAATCTTCGAAACGGGGTGCCTCTGTGGGCCGGTTGGTCCTTTGCTTCCGAACTTCATTCCTGTTATCTGGCTCCCTGCATTGCTGCGCCAATCGTCCGGAAAGCGATTTTGAGGTCCAACCAAAGTGACGCGTTTTTGATGTAATAGAGATCAAGGGTTAGCTTCTCGTAGGCATCCTCTTCCGATGCGCCATACGGATAGTTGATCTGCGCCCATCCCGTCAGGCCTGGCTTGATGAGGTGACGCTTGCTGAAGTGAGGAATTGTCTCTTCGAGTTGGAGGGTGAATTCGGGTCTCTCTGGACGAGGGCCAATGAAGGACATGTCGCCTTTCAGAATATTCCAGAACTGGGGCAACTCATCGATTCGGCTCCTGCGAAGGATCTTGCCAACAAAGGTAATTCGTGAGTCTTGTTTTGCGGCCCACTTGGGACCGGAGCGCTCCGCGTTTTGGATCATGGTGCGCAGTTTGTAGATTTTGAACGGCTTCTTTCTCAAGCCAAGCCGTGTTTGAGAGTAAAAAATGCCACCACCATCCGTAAGATAAATCCCAATCCCGGCCAGGGTGATCAGGGGGAGGGATAGGGTAATTCCGACAAGGCCGATGGCAATGTCGAGCGCTCTTTTGATGTGAAGATAACTGCGGTTGGAGTAACCCGGATTGCTGGATAGAAACCAATCGATATCAATATCCCGAACTGGAATATATCGAAAATTCTTCTCGATAAACCGGCTATATTTCGTGACCGGAACCCCTGATTCTATCGCCTGAGAAAGCTGGGGCGCGTAGTGGGCAATGTCCGAGTCAGGAATCACTAATTCATCAGCGTCTGCTCGTTTGTGGGCGACAGAATCGGATAGGTTGCTTTGCTTGGATCGATCGAAATCCTGAGGGCGGCTTCGAATTTGCAAGGGAAGGAAATGTGACTGCAATTTTTGGCTGGCAAGCCTGCAGAAATCATTCGGCCCGAGAATCAGGATGGTTGGGGGGGCCTTCTTGAGGTGATGCCATATGAAGGTCTTGATGGCAGCTTGGGCGGCAAAAAGTGCCAACACCTGGCCAGAGAGAAAAAGGAAGGGGATCTTGAGAAAGAAAACCATGACGGAGATCGCGCCCAAGCTGGCCCCCGTGAGGGCTGCTGCATAGAAGGACTTTGGCAGCAAGGTTCCGGGATTCCGAATTACCTCGTTTTCATGAAGACCAAGGCACTGAGAAAAGGCCAGAAACAGAGATGAGGATATTACCAATACCCAGAAAGGGGACAGAAACTGTGGGCTGCTTGGATACAAAAAGGTGATCGAAAGGGCTGTGACCAAAAACGCCGATAAGAGATCCATCACAACCCAGTTGTTAGGAAGGGATCTGGCAATGGAGTTGAGAAGTTGGGAGGCGGAATCTGGGGAGCGGGGGAGATTGAGAGGGATATCTCCCGCAGAATCACTCGTTGTTCGGATGAGTCGTGCGGACATTATTGGGAAGGGGGAGTTTTTGGCGGCTGCTCCTGACGTCGGGAAGCGAGCACGAAATAGGAAAACAGCATCGTTGCTGAAATGGCGTAGACGATGGCGGTGGAGAGGGCGATTCCTTCAACGCCAAGAAGTCTGGAGAAGTAGTAGTTACAGGTAACGTTCAAAACCATATTGATGCAGGACGTCACAAAGATGATTTTTGACGCCAGCATCGCGCAGACCACGCGTGCGGAAAGAACCGCGATGATATAGAACGGAACCTGAAAACTGAGCCAACGAAGAATGCTCGCGACGCGAATGGAATCTTGCTGTGTAAATTCCTGACGTTGGAAGAGAGTTGCAACGAGCCAATCAGAAGTAAGGTAAAGAATCGCGACGATCCCAAAAGAAACCAGGAGAATCAGTTTGGTGAACTGGATGACGGTTTTGCGGAGTCTGGCCCATTGTTCGGAGGCGACGAGTTCAGACAAATAGGGGAAAAATGCTTCGGTGGTAGCGGTTGCGGCCAGGGTCAGGCCGATTGCGCAAATTCGTTCAGCATAGGCCAGGGCTGATACGCTTCCGGGCTCCAGCCATGCTGCCATCCCGATGTCAACCAAGGCAACGCTGCCCATCACGAGGCCTGAAAGTAGATAGGGCCAGGAGGTGTTCAGGGCGAGGCGGATATCGGGGGTCCACATTTTTCGAGGACGAAAGAGCGCAAGTACGGACGAGTCTTTGAAATAGCCAAAAACGAGGAGACTCAAATGAAGGGCTGCTCCAGCGAGGATGCCATAGATGAGGGCGATGATGCCGTATCGATCAAAGCCGAACAAGGCGATGACGGTGACGACTGGGATCGTGATCGGGGCGAGCGAAGCGAGTTTGAATTGCTTTCTCGCCTGGAGCAGCGCCGCAAAGAATTGAGACATGCCCCAGAGAAGGGCGAACGGAGCGAGGTGGTGAAAGAGGCGAAGAGTGAGCTCCTGTTTCTCCGGCGAATATTCTTTGGTAAACAAAGGGATGATTTGCTGCCCGAGAAGAAGGACCAGCAATGAGCAAAGAATGATCTGGCCGAGGTAGATCCAGATCGAGGAGATCACGAGATCTTCAGCTCGGTTGATCGATTCCTTTTTTGCCTTGGCGTAGATGGGGACGACGGCATCGGGCATCGCTCCGGCAACCAGAGTCACGACAAAAGTCCAGATGACGAATGCGCTGGTGAATGCATCCATCGCGTCAGACGTGCCGAACCGGCTCGCAACGATGAGCTCTTTGCCGAATGCGACGGCCTTCACGCAGGCCGTCAGGGCACCAACAGTGAAAATGCCAGACAGAATGCGCTGGCTAAGGGCGTCGTGACGCCAAAAGAAGAGACCTCTTTGGAGGGCTGATAACTTTGCTTTGATCACCGATGGAGAAATCTGATTTCTACAGCGGGTAATCTAGCCTAAAAATTATAATAATTATATAAGAAATGCCTAATTTAAGCTCAATGGCTTAAATTAAGGCTATGCAAACAATCTAGCCTTTGGGATTTCCTCCTTCGTTTGCTCCGAACGGAGGTCTCCAATTCTTGATTGGAACGAAGGTGTAAACAGGTTTGGAGAGCAGTCGTGCTTTCCAAAGATCTAAGCAACCATATCGGTTCCTTTGTGGCCAAGCTGCCGGACAGTCTGATTGAGCTGATCGAATTCGATCGGCTTCTTGATGACCGTTACTGGACCACTTGAAAGGATTTTGGTAAGAGTTTCGCTGTCCGGGTAGCCGGTGATGATCACGATCGGGAGGTCCGGGTGGATCTTTTTCAGCTTGGCGTAAAGTTCGTCACCCGGGATATCGGGAAGCTTGAGGTCAAGGAAGACCAAATCGAATTCCTGTTTCTCTGCGTAGGAAATGGCTTCAGCACCAGTGCCAACGACGATCCTGCCGAAACCGGCCTTTTTCAGGAACTGCTTGAACAGCGTTTGAAGGGCGGGGTCATCATCAACCACCAACACCGTAGGCTGGCCGGATTCTTCCTTGCGGAGGATGTCGCGATCCAAAAGGCTTCGCTTAATGCGCCATCGCCCTCCAATTTGGATAGCAGGGAGTTGGCCTCGTTGTACGAGGTAATAAACAGTGGGGAGAGGAATCCTAAGGTATTCCGCGGTCTCCTTCACGGTCATGAGTTCTGGTGGTGCGTCGGCCATTGCAGTTGGGTGGTGTAAATCCTCCGGGGAAAATATGTGATTAGTAATTGCTGATAGAGTTCATTTGGTCGGGCTCACCAGGTCTCTGCAATTAATGGAATTTAATGGTTTTTATGGTATTCAAGAAATTAAGCGGATATGACTCTCATTTGCAAGAACTTTTGCAGTCGAAGGTTGATGAGCTGCCGGGGGAGTCGGTCTCCAATTTTTCTCATCTTAATGTGGTTGCCCTAAAGAGGTTTGGTGAGCCTCCATTACCTCTTGCCCAGCGGCTGTTTTAACAATCTCCTGGCGGGAGAACTCGTCTATCGAAAGTCGATCAATGAGTGCGGCATCTGCCGTTCAATTACAATTTTCAGGAATACGCAGTAAAGACTTAATGGTTAATCTGATAATTTCGGGAGGGGTGATAGGATTTGATTGTTGAGGATTCCAACAAAAATGCAACTCAATCGAGCGAAAAAATTTACTAAAATGGAATTCGTCTCGATCTGCGCGGCTGTCCTGCTGTCAATTTGTTCCACTTGATGGGGGTGGTCGCATCTGTTAGATCGTGAGATTGATGGCGAGCTTACTTTGCGATCCGTTTTTTAAGAAACTTACCTACTCTGGTCCTCCGGATTCCCTATTCCCGCTCACGGAGCCATCTGGATTTCTGAAAATGGCCACGGATAGCTGCCGGGCTTGATCGCGATTGAGCACGAGGGGCCTTCAAGAGGGCTCAATTCGGCAATTCCCGAGGCCAATGGCGTTTTGACCTGCAGTCTGGACCAACCCAGTTTGTTGATGATGGCTGCTGCGGTGGCTCCCCCTTCCACGAAAAGCCGTGTCGCGGCGCCTTGTTCCACAATTGCCTGGGTGAGACGCGAAAGCGGCTCAAGCAGCTGAGCCGGAGTGGCGTCGCCTCGAAAATCGCCAATTGCGATTGCTGCGACTATTGATTGCTCCAACAGCCGGGTGGTCCGCTGGAGCCAGAGGTCGAATTCTTCGTCCGGGGACTCGAAGTACTTGAGAGGCATTGCGGCAACCGGGATCCCTTCTGTTCCGAACTGCTCGGATCGTCCCATTTCCCATGCGGCCGCGCTTCCACAGACAAAGAGCGTTGGCAGGTGTTGCCGGGATGATGGGAACGCGTGGGGATTTCCGGCCTTTCCAAGCAGCGCTTCGAAGAATTCCACGCCGCCGGCGGGCAGGGTCTGCGAACGATCGACTTGCTTGGCCCGTTCCATCATGGCGTCCGAATTCTTCATTTCGGGCAGAAAAATTCCCTTCGCGTCCGGCACGGGTGCGTTGCCAAGCCAATAGACGGGAAACTTC
>TARA_R110002096_G_scaffold307451_3_pt1 | contig 13256 bp, 9 predicted proteins | sample TARA_R110002096 | Tara Oceans TARA_R110002096 (sample SAMEA4397295) | marine metagenome | biome: Polar Biome; feature: [DCM] deep chlorophyll maximum layer (ENVO:01000326); material: water (ENVO:00002006), including particulate matter (ENVO:01000060) such as... | depth 35 m | reverse complement strand
GTAGTACGCCAGAACTCTTAGAGAAAATGCTCTCCCCACACGACTACGAGAACAACTTCGCAAACACTGTGATGTGGATGGCAACAGGCCCATACAGGAGCAAGCTAATCCACCTACCACTAACCTCATGGGAGAGGACAAACCAATGGACTTAGTAACGCTAGACTTTGAGACCTATTACTCTAGGGAGTATGGCCTTGGTAAGATGACCACGGAGGAGTACATCCGTGATGACCGCTTCGAGGTGATTGGTGTGTCAATCAAGGTTAATGATGGCCCTACTGATTGGTTCAGCGGTACAATGGAGGGTACACGTACGTTCCTCAACTCGTTGGACTACAGCAACAAGGCTATTCTCTGCCACAACACAGCGTTTGATGGGCTTATCCTATCAGAACACTTTGGTATCAAGCCTAAGTTCTGGTTCGATACCATGTCGATGGCTAAGCCTACGCACAGTGTCACAGTAGGTGGGAGCTTAAAAAACCTAGTGCTTAACTTTGGTCTAGGTGAGAAAGGGACTGAGGTTATTGACGCATTAGGTAAGAGGCGCAAGGACTTTACGCCCACTGACTTAGCCCAGTACGGTGACTATTGTATTAACGATACGGAACTAACATACAAGTTGTTCAAGGAACTAAGGAAAGGTTTTCCTGTCAGCGAACTCATGGTCATTGACCAGACCATACGTATGTATACTGAGTCTGTGATTGAGCTAGATAGGTTTAAGTTAGAAGCCCACCTCAAGGCGGAGCAAGATCGTAAGCTAACACTCCTCAACAAGTTGGGGGGTGGTGACCCAGAGGCTGCAAAGAAAGCACTTAACAGTAATATACAGTTCGCTGCACTGCTAGCTGCCCTAGGTGCTGACGTACCTATGAAGACCAGTCTTACTACTGGCAAAGAAACATTTGCATTTGCTAAGACCGACCAAGGGATGAAGGACTTACTTAATCATAGCAGCCCCTCGATTAGGGCTGTTGTAGACGTTAGACTTGGCACCAAGTCTACCATAGAGGAGACAAGGACGCAACGATTAATCGAGGTATCTAAGCGTGGGCCTCTGCCTATCATGCTTAAGTACTACGGCGCACACACTGGGCGGTTCAGCGGAGGCGACAAACTAAACCTACAGAACCTGCCTGCTCGTGGGAACAACGTCATACGTACTGCAATATGTTCTCCTGAAGGACATAAGCTAATCGCTTGCGACTCAAGCCAGATAGAGGCACGTATGCTGGCACATGTTGCAGGACAGCATGATCTAGTCGAGGCGTTCAACCGTGGTGAAGATGTGTACAAACAATTCGCTGCCCGTGTGTACAACATAGCCGAGTCGGAGATTACTAAAGAGCAACGGTTCGTTGGTAAGACTTGTATACTAGGGTTAGGCTATGGCATGGGCCATGTAAAATTCCGTGACACTATCAAGTTACAGACCAACAATGACATAGGTGAGGAAGAAGCTAAGCGTATAGTTTACCTATACCGAGACACATACCCCATGATTAAAGCATTGTGGACGCGGTGCGACACACTGTTAAAGGATATGGTTAGCGGTCAGTCTGGTGTGGTTGGTAACTTTATAGGCTATAGCCCTGACGGAATAGTTCTCCCTAATACAATGGTGCTACGCTATACTGCGCTACGTGCAAGAGATAATAGGTTTGAATATATAGCTGACGCACGTACGTTCCGTAAGTTTATAGCCGCTAGAGTCACAGACAGGACAGCGGATGAGCTAGCGTGGACTAATATATACGGTGGTAAAGTTACTGAGAATATTATCCAAGCACTGGCACGTATTGTTATTACAGATCAGATGACTGCTGTCGGCCAGCACTACCATGTTGTCTTCCAAGTGCATGATGAGATCATAGTCAACGTGTCGTCCGGTGAAGCACAAACAGCACAACAAGTTGTAGAGAAGATAATGAGTACCCCGCCAGCGTGGGCAACAACACTACCAGTGGCTTGCGAGTCTGCCATTGGTGATAACTACGGAGAATGTAAGTGACTAAGCCCCTAGCGCACAGCTACTCAGCCCTCAAGCAGTATGACAACTGCCCCAAGCAGTACTACATGCAGCGTATCACCAAGGAGGTGAAGGCTTCCTTCGGTGAGGCCAGCATCTATGGTAACCGTATACATGAACAGCTTGAGCTACGCCTTAAGGAAGGCACACCCTTGCCGGAAGAGAGTGCGAAGTATGAGGCACTGGCCGTTGCGTTTGCGTCACTCCCCGGACAACTTGTTGCAGAGCAAGAGTTCACCCTTAACAAAGAGCTCGAGGCAACAGGCTGGTGGGATGCTGATGCATGGCTCCGCGCTAAGCTGGACATCCTAGTTATCAATGGCACTGAGGCAGTGGTCGGTGACTGGAAAACAGGTAAGCATAGGCCCGACTTCTTCCAGATGGAACTGTTCGCCATCCTTGTGTTCAAGTTATACCCAGCCGTACAGCGTGTGAAGTCCTCGCTTATATGGCTTAAGGATATGAAGATAGACACTGAGACTTACACAAGGGAGGATACTCCTAGGCTATGGGAGAAGTTCATGGGTAAGGTTACTCGTATTGAACAGTCTCTTGCTAAAGATCAGTGGCCCCCTAAGCCCAGTGGCCTATGCCCGTGGTGTCCAGCAAAAGATTTATGTGAGTTTGGAAGATAAAACTTGACACTGATGTAAGGTAAGACTATAACTATGGGTATCACACCAGAAGGTAAGGTTAAGAAGAAGTTAGAGAAAATGCTGAAGAGTAAGCGGGGAGTGTGGTCTTTCCCTCCCCAAGCTGGACCCTTCGGATCGGCTGGTATCCCTGACAGAATAGCCTGTGTAAATGGGCATCTGTTAGGGATCGAAGCTAAGGCTGACTATAGTAAAAAGCCCACTCCCCTACAGAAGAAGTGTATGGGTGACATAGAACGTGCGGGTGGTAAATGCTTTGTTGTATACGATGACGCCACCATTAAGAAAGTAGAGGACTGGATAGATGCTTGTAGTTGAGGAAGCCAAGGCAATAGCTTTGAAACTTAACAACCCACAACGTGTTCTGGAGTGCATACCAACAGCGCACATCATGCCTAAGTATGATAACTTAGTGGTGCTACCCCATAAGCCAGAGGAAGTACGGGTTCTCCGTAACCTAGGTATCAAAGCCCCAGCCCCCATCATGCACTACTATGATTGGGTAGGAGACTTTACACCCTATGCACACCAGAAAAGCACCGCCGCCTTCCTTACCATGAACAAGAAAGCACTGGTACTTAATGAGATCGGCACTGGCAAAACCCAGTCTGCTTTATGGGCTGCGGATTACATGATGAACATGGGTGTCATTAACAAAGTACTTATTATATCTCCACTATCCACACTAGAACGTGTATGGGGTGACGCAATCTTTAAGGGTATGTTGCATAGGCGACACGTTGTCTTACATGGCACAGCTAAAAGGCGTAGGAAACTACTGGCTACAGACGTTGACTTCTATATCGTTAACCATGATGGCTTCTCTATTATCTCTGATGAAGCGATAGGTATGTTTGACTTAGTTATCATTGACGAGGCGGCTGTCTATCGCACACCTAACACAACACGTTTCAGACTATTTAGTAAGTGGATGACCTCTAACCCTGACGTTAGGTTATGGCTTATGACTGGCACACCTACACCTAACAACCCTACTGACGCATGGTCTCTTGCTAAGTTAGTTGATAGTCCTTATGCACCACGTACATATGGTGGCTTCCGAGATCAAGTGATGGAGAAGTTCGGGCGGTGGTCATACCAACCAAAGGCTGGCGCACTTGACACAGTGAAACATGTTCTACAACCAGCGGTTAGGTACACCCGTGATGAGTGTTTTGACTTACCCCCTACTGTGTTTCAAACGCGAGAGGTTAAGCTAACAGCAGAACAGCAGATGCACTATGACAGGATGATGAAAGCGTTTATCACTGATGTTGTTGGTGGGGAACAGATCACCGCAGTTAACGAGGCTGTAAAGTTGCAGAAGTTAGTTCAGATAGCTTGCGGCGTAGCCTATAATGATGCTGGTGAGAACGTTGAGCTTGACTGTAAGCCTAGGGTTCGTGCGGTGTTGGACACCATAGAAGAAGTTGGAGGTAAAGTTATTGTATTTGTCCCCTTGACAGGAACTTTACATATGTTAGAAAAGGAACTATCGAAACATTACACAGTCGGTGTGGTCAACGGGGCAGTTAGTAGTAAGAAACGTAACGTTATCTTCCAGAACTTTCAAGAGCGTGTTGACCCTAAGATTATCCTAGCCCACCCTGCCACTATGGCACACGGGCTTACATTAACAGCGGCCTCATCCATCATTTGGTATGGCCCGATAACAAGTAACGAACAGTATGTACAAGCCAACGGACGTATAGAGAGAATTGGTAAGCGACATACTTCTAACGTGGTCCATATAGAAGCCACGAAACTAGAGCGTAAAATGTATAAACGCCTTGAGAATAAGCAACGGCTACAAGGGCTGTTGCTAGACCTGATACAACAAGAACAAGAGGAGTAAAATATGTCAGAAGAATTAACTGTCGATGCTGTCATTGATACGTACATTAAGTTGAGGGCGCAGAAAGAAGTGGTCGAGGCTGACGTTAAGGATCGGCTAGCTGGCATCAAAGAGAAGATGCTTAAGCTAGAGGCTTGGATACAGGCTAAGTCTGAGGAGACAGGTGTTAAGTCTTTCAAGACTGATGCAGGTACAGCGTTTATGTCCACCAGTGACTTCGCTAGCGTTGGAGACTGGGATGTAGTGCTTGACTTCATCAAGACCAACGATGCCTACGACATGCTGAACAAGGCTGTCAATAAGAAGGCAGTGCGTGAGTACCTAGATATTAACGGGGCGGTCCCCAGTGGTGTAAATTTTGGCACTAAGATCAGTGTCAACGTACGCCGCCCAGCCAAGACGGCTTAGGGATATGGAGCCTGTTATGAAAGTGTTTGCTATAGAGAATGGTTTTCTGTTGCAACACTGCCAAGCCGAAGGCGTTGTGTTAACTACAACATACGCTAAAGATGCCGTGGGTATTGCTGAAGAGATTATAGCACAGCAGGCCCGTATAAAGCTGGATATCCCAGCACAACAAGAGATGTTCACCCCGGCTCAGATGGGCCACAAACTTAAGGAAACTAATGATGAGTAATAATATTGTACCCTTCGACACCCCACTACCCGCACACCTGTCATCCCGTACGTCTGTGTTATCAGACCACATTGCTGGTGGACTAGGCGGTGGCCCTAGCTTCCCTCGTATCTCCATCAAAGGATCACGGTTCCGTATCGTAGATGGCGGCGCAGAGACTGTGCTTCCTGACGTACAACTTGCTGTGTCCATCGTCTGGTCTAACTCTAATCTGTCTAAGTCTTTCTACGCTGAAGCATGGAACCCTGATGCAGAAGCCTCTGCACCTGACTGTGCTAGCCTAGGCGGTGTCCGTCCCGATGCGGATAGTAAGCAACCACAGAACGACCTATGTTCATCCTGTCCCCAGAACGCATGGGGTAGTAAGAAGACTCCTCAAGGCGTGGACATCAAGGCATGTGCTGATAAAAAGAGATTGGCTATTGTAGCTGTAGATGATCCAGAGGGTCCGATGTATCTACTAGAAGTAACAGCGGGTGCGCTGAAAGGTCTTAACGCATACCACCGTAAGCTGCGGATGCATGGTATTATTCCCGACATCGCTAAGACTATCATCTCCTTCGACACGGAAGCATCCTACCCTAAGTTAAAGTTTGACTACGGCGGGGTACTAGATGACGCCACTCAGGCTATAGTAGATACGCTACTTGGTAGCCCATTGGCTAAAGAGATTACAGGTGAGGACGCTCCTTCGATTGCCATCGCAACTACCCCTGTGCCTTCTGTTGCAGCACCGGTAGCTGTACCGACGCCTGTAGTAGAACCTGTTGCACAGCCTGCACCTACCGATGACGCACCTGCACCTGTAGCAACATTTGGTAAGCCTGCTGCACCTGCACCTGCACCTGCACCTGCACCTGCACCTGCTGCTGTGGAACCTGTTGCTGTTGCAGAAGAGCCTGTTGCTGCACCTGTCGCTGACGCTGGCACTGCTGGCCTTGCCGATGAGATCACTGCACTGATGGCCCAAGTGGAGGCAGATGATGCCTAATACAGAGGAAGCAAAGCCCATTGACTTCAGTGGTGTTGAGGCTCTTCGGAAACATATGCTACTAAATGCATCTCAGATGTCTAAATTTCTTGGGGTGTCTCGGGTGACATATGGAGGCTGGATTAAAGGTAAGCCTATCCGTAAGGGAAACAATCTCATGGTACGCGCAGCACTTAAGAAACTGTTCGTACTGGTAGCCGATGATGCCAACCCGTGGCCTGCGCCAGAGGTAATTGCTATGGCTCCAGCGCAACGTTTCAATACGTTACTTGAGTTAACAAAAGAAGAAGAGTAACATCTGTTTTCGAGGGGGGCTTCGGCCTCCCTCAAAACATGTATAGGGAAATATGTCAATGGATACGCTAGGATTTCTTAAGCGTGTCCTCCCCGCCGAAGGATTCTACTGTGCGACTGTAATAAATGATAACTCTGCCCCACAGCAAGCGTTCTTTGATTCCGTGGAGGAACTCGCAACTAACTGCCGCCGCTATGACCAAGCTGGCAACAACACATATTATGCAACATCAACATTCAACACCCGCTTTAATCGAACACAAGTAAACTCTAAGCTAGTCAAGACTTTGTTTATTGATATTGATTGTGGCCCTGATAAGGTAGATCAAGTCGATAAGAATGGCGATCCGATACCAGACAAGGGTTACCTTAGCCAAGCTCTAGGTCTACAAGCTCTACTAGATTTTATCAACGTCACTAAGCTACCGTGGCCTATGATCGTATCATCTGGGCGGGGGCTTCATGTGTACTGGGTGTTGAGTGAAGCTCTACCTAAGAACGAGTGGCAACCTTTAGCCAATGCGTTAAAGGCTACGTTTAAAGTGAATAAGTTTCTGTTTGACCCTGCGGTTACAGCAGACAGCGCAAGGGTGTTGCGCCCTATCGGCACTCACAATCCCAAGAATGGTAAGGAAGTTAAACTCCTACGGGATGCCCCGGACTACGACAAGCAGACACTCCAGAACATCTTGGGGAGTGCAACCCCTATGCTAGTGACAGATTCGGGCATAAACGTACCGAGTATGGTGCTGCCCACCTCCGCACTGAGCGCAGCATTAGAGATCAAGCAAGATTTTGAGCCGTCAAACCCCGACACTATATATAACAGTTGCCAGCAGGTACGGTGGGGTGTGGACAATCAAGATAAAGTATCAGAGCCTATGTGGTATAGCCTGATCGGTATTGCCGCACACTGTCAGAATCCAGAAGAGACAGCTAAGAACTGGAGCATGAACCACCCAGATTATAACGAGGCTAGCACACTTAATAAATTACGTCAGTGGCAAGCACGGACTACAGGACCAGCAACCTGCAAGAAGTTGGAGGATGACAAGCCGAAGGGCTGTGACAAATGTCCATTGAAGGGAAACATTACCTCCCCGGCTATGTGCGGTAGGGTGTACAAAGAAACTAAGATGGCGGCAGATGCCCCTGATGATATCGCCCACAAGATCAGTCCCCCTAAACCGTTCAAGGTATCTGGTGATATTATAGTACAATCAATAGACGGCACAGAGGTGGAGATTTCTCCTTTCCTTATATACCCGGTAGGCTATGGTCGTGATGATAGCTTAGGGTATGAGACTGTACGATTTAAATGGAAGAGGCCACATGAAGGGTGGCAAGACTTAGTATTTAGGCAAGCACATCTCAACTCTAAGAGCCGAGAGTTCCCCACTGTTATTGCAGATCAGGGGATAGTTCTTAAGACTGAGAAGCAGACACAAGGATTCCAATACATGTTACGCGGATACATGGACGAACTACGCAAGACACAATCAATGTCTAACATCCACGGGGTCATGGGGTGGAAAGATAACTTCAGCCAATTTGTTATTGGTGAACGTCTGTATAAACGGGGTGATGATGGTGCCGTAACCGTAGAAGATATATCTCTATCCTCCGCTGCTTCTAATATGGGTAGCAAGATGTACAGCATGGCTGGCTCTGCGGATACATGGACGAACGCCACCAACGTGTTGCAGACAGCCAACCTACCGCACCATATCTTTGCACTTAATAACTCTTTAGCTGCGCCACTGTGGGCATTCACTGGTCTCAAGGGTGTGACCGTCTCACTGTTCGGACCTTCGGGTAGCGGTAAATCTATTGCTCAGTTGTTTATGCAGAGCGTATGGGGTAACCCAGACAAGCTACACTTTGCAGCTAAGTTCACGCACAATGCGTTGTTCAATAGGCTGGGTACATATTGTAATTTGCCCATGACTATAGACGAGGCTACCATGATGGAGGACGTTGGCTCCTTCTGTTATTGGGTTACACAAGGCAGGGATAAGGCACGGCTTACACGCACTGCTAGTGAGCGGGATGCTAAAGAGTGGGCAACAAGTGTCACGGTATCCACCAACATATCTTTTGCTTCCAAGATGGCGGCATCAGGTATAGAAACTAGCGCACAGATGGCACGACTACTAGAGATAGAGATGCCAACCCATAAACTATTTAGAGGAACTAGTGACGCAGGCCGCAAGTTCTCCGAGTTCCTATCAGATAACCACGGGGTCATTGGCGACCTGTTGATGAAAGAGTACCTTCGTCTAGGTAAGACTGAGTTGAAGAGGCGTATCGCTGAGGCTACCCTTAAGTTCGCAGACCTATATGGATTTAGGTTTGCCGGTGTCGAGCGCTTCTGGGAGGCGGCACTCGTACTACAACATGTTGCCTGCACGATAGCCACAGAGATTGGGGTTATATCCTATGACTTTACTATTGGTATCCGGTTAGTTGTTGACCAGATTGAGGGGCTTCGCACAAAGGCAGACGAGAGTCGTATTACTGGGTTTGATATTATTAAAGAGTACCTAAACGAGACCGCCGCTGACATCCTAACCGTCATGCACACAACCAGTGGTAACGTCCCTGCAACCCACGACATTAATCGTGAGCCACGGGGTGAGATCAAAGCACGATTTGATGTGTACCGTAGTGGACCAATGGATAAGTTCGACAGGGGTACAGTGATGCTAGTGCGTAAGAAGTTTAAAGAGTACGTGGCTAGCCGTGGGTATGATTACAACGCGTTGTGCCGTGAAGTTGGTGAAGTAGGCGCAGATGCTACGCCGCATACAAAGAAGGTGTCCATAAGTAAGGATACTAATCTTAAGGCAGGGCAGCACTACGTGCTAGGTATCAACCTCAACAACATGGAGATGGTAGGCTTCCTTGACATTGCACAACAAGGTGCAGAGAATATGACGTTGGGCCAGCTAGGAGTAATTACTTAGCGGAAGCTTCCAGTCTACGTCTAGCGGCCTTCTGTAGGTTGACAGGCAATGTCTTAATACTGCGCTCAGTCGCATCCAGTTTATTACTCTTCTCTTTCTTACGTACCTTACCAATGAAGTCGGGTATATAGAAAGGACTGGTCTTATCTATCTTCCGGTTAGTATCCCGAACACTTCTTAGGATGTCACGTTTACCATTCCGGTCAGCTTTAATGTATGCTGTTCTCATTTCTTTTACATAGTTAACATGTAGTGAACGCTCATACTCTCCTATACGGTTAACACTATAAGCTGTAGCCACTGACGCTGGACCGAAGCCAAGCATCTGGAATAGAGACTCTCTAACCCCTACATTGTGAACAATGGTTTGACCTCTATCGTTTACAACAGTTCCATCGGCTAGGTAGGTAATGCCTTTAGCTAAGTTCTTGAGTGCAGATACAGGTGCTCCTCTTGCGATGTCACCAATAGTAGTTGCATCAGGTCGTAGTCCTACAGTCTCAAGACCATAACGTCCTATCATTGCCGCTGACCCAAAGATACCTTCCCATGCTGAGTAAGCTGGACCTGCAATATCTTTGATGACACGCATAGGTTGGGCGTTTGCTTTAAACATACCTGTACCGGGAAAGATTACACCGTAGCCAGCCCGACCAGAGTAGTGGATACCTGTGTAGTGGTCTACTGCTCCGCGCATAACTAATCCAGAAGGGAGTCCTACTGCGCTAGACATATCACTAACTGTTGCTTCTAATCCGCTCCACTTAAGCCCAAATATTTCCATCAATGTATCTATCAGGTCAGCGAAGTTTCCGGCAAATGGAAGACCTGTTAACCCTGCGGTAACCAAAATCATCCCTAAGAATATATATCGTTCTTTAGGAGCCATACTCCACATGTGTTCAACTGTAATCGTCTGGAACAATTTATACAGGTACAAGTATCTAAGGATAGGTCCGTGTGCAATGGTCGGGTAGTTAAACTTATCGTAGTTACCTTGGGAATAATTTACAGCGTCATCTATTCTTTCGTCTAATAGCTTCTGTTGGTCTGCTGTTGGGCGTCCATCTTTGCCCATCTTCATATTTGCTTTATCTAAACGATACGAGGCAAGGGCAGTAACACGCCTGTTGTATTGTTCTGACTTGGAGAACATAGCCATCATACCACCAACTGTGTTAGTAATCGCATTGCTACTACGTCCGTAACGATCAGCACCAGTAAGTGCATTAGTTAAGTTGGGGGCTGTACTACCATCTCTAGTTTTTCTAACAAGCATCTCTGCTTCATCAAGGGAAAGTCCGGAAACTCTAGCACCTTTACCCGTTAGTTTTTCTTGTGTTTTTATTATCTCAACAAGACGTTCTAACCCTTCAACATTGCCATATATATCTTCTTTAAGGCCACCACGAAGTAACGAGGTATCTTTACCAGCTTGAATTAAAGCTGCGCTAGCTCTGTAAAATCCATGCCCTCCACCATAACCAGTCTTTTGGTTAAGCGTAGCTAAATATGTTGCACTGTGCGTAGCAATAGCAGTCATGTTCACTAACGAAGTAGCGACAGATAAACTAAGCTGTGCAACAGACGCAGCAGATAATACAGCACCAGATGCGTCACCAAGCTTTTCATCACCTGTTGTACTTGGGGACGACCCTCTGGTTTGATACGACTCAGCTCGTGCTAAGACAACAGTACGTACACGCTCGCCATCTTTCTTACCTGCTACAGTACTTATATTACCTTCCGCATCATAAACATCTATCTTTGATTCAGAAGAAGACTGCACATACTGGTACTGATACGATAGCATTTCCCGTTTAGCATGAAACTCTGCGGCTGAGCCTTTAGCCAACAAGAAGTTATCTTGTAACTCCTTAAGCCTTTCCTTATCCCCGTTCCAATCTGTGGTATTTGCAAACGCGTCATTTAATTCGTGTTGATATAATTTTTTAGCCGAAGAACTTGCTCTTTGCTCAAGATGTTTCCGTACACCTTTGCGAATCTCGGGGTCAAAACCGGGAACAAACTTACGTTGAAGATTACGCCTAGCACCGCCGCCTTGCGTCGCTGTCATCTGTACTAGCTTACTTCTATCAGTTACAGATAATGTAACGCCAGAACGATTCAACAGATTAATAACTTCCCCGTAAGAGATAAACCCTCCTAACGGTGGCGCTTCTAAAGATGTACTGTGGATTGCTTCAAAGGTAATACCCTTAGTAACTTCACCGCCATCACTTAGTAACTCCATCTCTGATAGGTTAGTTAGTACTTCGTTTAGTTGTGCAGCTTGGCTTGCAGCGTCAGTATATGAATCAGTACGGGACATAAACATTTTAGATTCTAGGCTGTCAGCCAGCTTTATAGGAACACGTTTTCCTTTGTCGTTCTTTACCATTGCTTGGATACGAACTTGATATTTACCTTTACGACTCAACGGTACGTATGAAGTTAGGATAGTGTTCTTGGCAACTACTTCTGCCTTCTCAACACTTGCAGTCTCCATATGAATTTGCGCTAACGCTGATTCAATCTCAGAACTCTTTATACCACTGCCTGCTTTATCTTTATTCAATGCTGAAAGTTTAGAGATTACTCGTTGTACGTTAGGATCATTGCCCGTGCGTAAGTCTTCAGTTCCTTTGCTTCTAGGATCAGTTGAGCCGTTAACCCAATCATTTAGCTTAGACGTACTTACTGTCGCGTCTGAGTCTAGCACACGCGTAACATCCCGTAGAAATTGCCTTGCCTGTTTTTCACTAGCTTTACTGTAGTTTATTGTAGGGCCGTCTATCTCACTGTTAGCCTTATATAGTTTACCGTACGTTTCTAATACGTCTTTCAGAATAACTTCGTCTGCGTCAGTAAGAGCTTCATTTTTATCCCGGATATTTGCCAGCATAGTTTTTTCGTTGCGGGTCATAGCTTTAGCAGTGTTAAGTAATAAATCTAAATCAGCTTGGTCTACTGCTTCACGTAGTTCTAATGCTACTCTCCATGCTTCGTCGGATATGGAAAGCCCCTCCATCAATTCAGTAGCAGGTACCTCTTTACCATCCACTATATCAATACGCTGTTCACCCGTAACCCCATCTATGATAGCAACCTCTACGCCTTTTTCTAATTGCTCTTTAGTCATAGCTCGTTGTTTTTGAAGCTCTCTAACTATGTCTTTGTTAATCTCTGGCACACCGTCAGAATTAAATTTAAGTAAATCTTTTGAGTTTCTAATAGCCGCGCTAACACTATTAACGTCACTACCTTTAGCATGTAACCATAAAACAAGCGCACGATCAGCCTCTTTCAACTGTGCTTCTGTCGGGCCATCTTCAATGTCTACACCTGTTGCTTTTCTAGTTAATTCTTTAAGCAGCTTTGCATCAAGGCTATGTGCGTAAGCTGTCATCCTATTGTACTCATTCTTAAGGCGCTGGTCTTCTTGGGTTCCTAACTTTAAAAGCTCATATACTTTACGCGCACCAGCGTTCTTCTTTGCCATATTACCTAGAGTCTGCAAGGATTCTAAGGCGTTATCGTATATCGCTTTACCACCTTCAAACCCGGTCTTCCCGCGAGTATCTACAATCTTATTAAGTGCGTTAAACATACGCTCAGTAACACCACCCCTACCACGGATGATACCTTGCGCTCTGACCACGCCTTCATGAAAATTACCAGTGCCGTCAACTGTGCTATATCTAGTATTAATAGCTCGGCTTTCTAGGTTAAGCAGATTATCACGGACAGCGGCCATTGATGGATCACCACGGATGCCATCACGTATATACCTACGAGACTGGTACACAAAGTACCGGGTCATAT
>TARA_R110002096_G_scaffold82199_2_pt1 | contig 13259 bp, 13 predicted proteins | sample TARA_R110002096 | Tara Oceans TARA_R110002096 (sample SAMEA4397295) | marine metagenome | biome: Polar Biome; feature: [DCM] deep chlorophyll maximum layer (ENVO:01000326); material: water (ENVO:00002006), including particulate matter (ENVO:01000060) such as... | depth 35 m | reverse complement strand
TGAGATGAACCGACGGCTTGTGTTGGAAAAACCCGCACGTCAAGACGACGGAGCAGGTGGCTTTCAACAAAGTTGGGTGCCGGTAGGCGTAATATGGGCGCATGTCGCCGCTCGACGCGGTCGTGAAGCAGTTCAGGGTGGCGTGTCGGTCAGTCGGGTAGATTTTGTGGTTACGGTACGCGGTGCCCCGACAGGGAGTCCGGCCCGGCCTGTACCACAACAGCGCTTTCGCGATGGATCAAGGGTGTTTCACATCAAGTCTGTCGCAGAGCAGGATGCGCAGGGACGTTACCTGATCTGTCTTGCGAAAGAGGAGACAGCGGTATGAGCTTTGCCCTTTCCGCCCCTTTGCAACAGGCAGTTTACGCAGCCCTCAGGGATGATGCCGCTTTGGCGGAGCTTGTGGGGGCAGCAATTTTCGATGCTGCGCCCGCCGGTGAGCTCCCCCCCGTTTATGTTCAGTTGGGCGACGAAACGGTGCGCGATGCATCAGACGCGTCGGGAAATGGAGCGATACATTGGTTCATCATCGCCGTAGTGAGCGACGATCCAGGATTTGCGGCCGCCAAACGCGTTGCGGGAGCCGTCAGTGACGTGCTGAACGATGGTGAGCTGACGTTGAGCCGGGGCCAGCTGATCAGTCTCAGCTTTGAACGGGCGACTGCCAGAATGGTGGGAACTCAACGATTGCGGCGGGTAGATATGCGGTTCCGCGCGCGGGTGCAGGACGGTTAAACTGTGCGTTTTCAATATAATACAGGAGAATAGATATGGCCGTTCAAGCAGGCAAAGACCTATTGATCAAGGTAGATATGACGAGCGATGGTCGATTTGAGACCATCGCGGGGCTTCGGGCAACCCGGGTCAGTTTCAACGCCGAGCCGGTTGAAGTGACCTCATTGGATAGTGACGGGGGATGGCGCGAGCTTCTTGCCGGAGCGGGAGTAAGATCGGCTGCGATCAGCGGGTCCGGGGTATTTCGTGATGCCGGCACGGACGAAAGAGCACGCCAGCTATTTTTCGATGGGCTGACGCCGGATTTTCAGATTGTAATACCGAGCTTTGGGATCATTCAGGGACCGTTTCAAGTCACCTCAATTGATTATGGCGGCGCGTTAAATGGTGAAGCGACCTATGAGCTGAGCCTACAATCCGCTGGTCAGCTCAACTTTACCCCAGACATGGCTGAACCGGAGGTTTGAGCTGATGGTTAATAAATGGCGGGGGGATGTAGCTTTGGTGATCGATGGGCGACAACACGTCGCTCGGCTGACGCTCGGGGCGTTAGTGGAACTGGAAGATGCGTTGGAAGAACCTTCGCTAGTGGCTTTGGTAGAGCGGTTTGAAGCTAACCGCTTTTCAAGCCGCGACGTCCTTTGCTTGCTTATGGCCGGTTTGCGCGCAGGCGGTTCGGACTTAACCGAAGCATCCTTGGCCCAAGCCTCAATAGAAGGCGGACCGATGGCTGCCGCTCGTGCTTCCGCCGAACTTTTGGCCCGCGCTTTCGCCGTCCCAGCATGACCACCGACAAAGGGATCGACTGGCCTTTGCTGATGCGCGCGGGGCTAAACGGCTTGGGGATGGCACCGGATGCATTCTGGCAACTGACCCCAGCGGAACTGCAACTGATGATAGGCCCCAACCATACACGAGCACCGCTGTTGAATGATGGTCTGGCGGAACTGATGGCGGCCTATCCGGACACGACGAAAGGGAATTTCGATGCAGGATGAAGAAGCCTTCGACACGTTGGGAATTGGTGCGGAGAAGCTCAACGACACGCTGGAAGATACAAGTTTGCTGGTGGCAGGGTTCGACCGCGAGTTAGGCCGTATGCGTTCGGCATTAGGTGCCACTGGAAAAGATATCAACACACTTGAAAAAGGTTTGAGCCGTGGCTTGCGAAAGGCCTTTGAAGGGGTGGCTTTCGACGGGCGGAACTTGTCCGACGCGCTGGCTTCTGTCGCAAAGTCATTGGCCAATACGACGTTCAATGCAGCGATGAAACCAGTAAGCGATCAATTTGGAGGACTGGTCAGCCAGGGCGTGGGGGCATTGGTGCAGGGCATTTTGCCTTTCGCTAATGGAGCACCGTTTTCCCAAGGAAGGGTAATGCCTTTCGCTCAGGGTGGGATTGTCAGCACCGCAACAGGCTTTGGAATGCGCGGGGGGATGGGGCTCATGGGGGAAGCGGGGCCAGAAGCGATCATGCCTTTGGCGCGTGGCCCGGACGGTAAATTAGGTGTGAGAGGCGGCGGCAGTGGGGCCACAACGGTTATCATGAATATCTCGACACCGGATGTGCAGGGATTCCAGCGTAGTCAAAGCCAGATCGCAGCGCAGATGAGCCGTGCGCTATCCAACGGCAATCGCAATCGATAAAAAGGAATGTACCGTTGAATTTTCATGATGTCAGATTTCCGCCAAGCCTTAGCTTTGGAGCGCTCGGAGGGCCTCACCGCCGCACCGATGTAGTGACGCTTGCGAATGGGTTTGAAGAACGTAACACGCCTTGGGCTCACTCTCGCCGTATATACGACGCCGGCTTGGGGATGAGATCTATCGACGATGTACAGGCAATCGCTGCCTTTTTCGAAGCGCGGTATGGCCAGATGTATGGATTTCGCTGGAAGGATTGGGCGGATTTTAAGTCCTGTCGGTCGTCGGACGGTGTTGCTTTCGAGGATCAGATTTTAGGCGTAGGCGATGGCTCGCGAAGTGAATATCAATTGGTAAAGGCCTATCGTTCTGGTGGGCACAGCTATGCGCGACCTGTCAACAAACCGGTCGAGGGCACTGTGCGGGTAGGAATCGCGCAGGATGAGCTGCAAGAAGGGGTGGATTATGAGGTGGATACGTCCACGGGTATGGTCCAGTTTGCCCATGCTCCGGACCCCGATATGCCAGTGCTTGCAGGGTACGAGTTTGACGTGCCGGTGCGGTTTGATACCGACCGCATCTTGGTCAGTGTGGCGAGCTTTCAAGCTGGGCAAGTGCCGAATATCCCAGTGATCGAGGTGCGAATATGACTGGCCGAATGGATGATGGTCTGGCCGCACACTTAAAGTTGGGTCTTACGACCCTTTGCCACGCATGGGCCATCCGCCGACGCGATGGGGCTGAACTGACATTTACTGATCATGATGCTCCGCTCAGCTTTGACGGAGTGGAGTTTCGCCCCGACAGGGGGTTAAACGTGCGCTCCTTGTCCCAGACCTCCGGGTTATCGGTGAATAATACAGAAGCCATGGGAGCGCTAAGCCACTCTGCCATACGCGAAGACGAGATCGAACAGGGACGATTTGACGGTGCCGAGGTGTCGTGTTGGCGGGTGAACTGGGCCGACGTCGCACAACGTATTTTAATTTTTCGTGGAACGGTCGGGGAAATTCAGCGGGCAGGGGGCGTGTTTCGCGCCGAGCTGCGCGGGTTGACCGAAGCGCTGAACCGGCCGATGGGTCGGATATATCAAAAACCATGCACTGCTGTACTGGGTGATAAGGCGTGTGGGTTTGACGTTGCGACTACAGGATACAGCCAGCTTGCCACGGTTCAAACACATAAAGAAGGCCGCGTATTTCGCTGGGATGGCTTGCCGGGTTTTGACATTGGGTGGTTCACGCGTGGCAGGGTTGAGGTAATCGAAGGACCAGCCAAGGGGCTTTGGGGAACGATCAAGCATGACCACATTGTTGACGGGCAGCGCGAGATCGAACTGTGGGAACCAATCCGGGGCGCAATTGAACAAGGCATTGGGCTTCAGCTCAGCGCGGGCTGTGACAAACGGATGACGACATGCCGTCTGAAGTTCAATAACCTACTGAACTTCCAAGGGTTTCCAGATATTCCGAACGAGGATTGGATGATGGCGACACCCATGCCTTCGGGTGCCAACACCGGAGGATCCATGCGATGACGCACCGTCAAGATCAAATTGTGCGAGCGGCGAGAAGCTGGATCGGTACACCCTACGTCCATCAAAGCGCGACCAAAGACGCGGGGTGCGATTGCTTGGGCCTATTGCGCGGCATCTGGCGCGAAGTTCTGGGCACCGAGCCTGCAATAATCCCCGCCTATTCGAGGGACTGGTCTGAACCACAGGGGGATGAACGGCTGTGGCAGGCAGCAAGAAGGCATCTGCGTCCGAAGGAACTAAGTGCTGAAGATGTGGGCGACGTGCTGCTGTTTCGCATGCGGAGCGGTTCTGTGGCAAAGCATCTAGGCGTGGCATCACGGGTGGGGGCGTCTGCGGGGTTTATCCATGCCTACAGCGGTCATGGAGTAGTAGAGAGCCCGCTGGGGATCTCTTGGCGGCGCAGGATTGTCGCGCGTTTCGAATTTCCGACGGAGGCGATCTGATGGCGACTATACTATTATCAGCGGCAGGTGCCGCGGTCGGAGGCTCTGTTGGAGGTACCGTCGTAGGGTTATCTTCGGTCGCGGTAGGGCGAGCTTTTGGTGCCACTCTAGGCCGCGTGATGGATCAACGATTGCTGGGGCAAGGTGCGCAAGCGGTCGAAACCGGCAAGGTAGATCGTTTTCGTCTGACCCAGGCCGGAGAAGGCTCCCCGATCCCTCAGCTTTATGGTCGTATGCGTATTGGCGGTCAGGTGATTTGGGCGTCGGACTTCGCCGAGACAACAACGGTTTCGGGCGGCGGAGGGAAAGGGGCACCCGCAACGCCGCGAACGACCGAGTATTCATACACTTTAAGCGTGGCAATTGCGCTGTGTGAAGGTGAGATCACAGGTATCAGTCGTATTTGGGCCGATGGCGTGGTGGTAGCGGAACGTGATCTGAATATGAGCGTCTACCAAGGTACGGGGGATCAACTGCCCGATCCGACCATTTCGGCCATAGAGGGTGCCGACAATGTGCCCGCCTATAGGGGAACTGCCTATGTGGTGATGGAAAACCTTGCGTTGGGCCAGTTTGGCAATCGATTACCGCAGTTTTCTTTTGAGGTTATGCGCCCAGAGGCCGCCAACCCTGTTGATGCGGTTGAAAGCGTCACGCACGGGGTCAATGGGGTCGCCTTGATCCCCGGGACTGGTGAATATGCTTTGGCTACAACGCCGGTCCATTACGCAGATCATACTGGTGCCCGTTGGAGCGCAAATGAAACGACCCCAGCCGGAAAAACTGACTTTGCGGCATCGTTGGATAATCTTACTGATGAGTTACCCGCGCTCAAAGCAGCATCATTAGTGGTATCGTGGTTTGGTAACGACTTGCGATGTGGTCAGTGCAACGTACGCCCAAAGGTTGAGAATTCTATAATAGAGGCGGAAAATATGCCTTGGCAGGTATCTGCCCTTACACGAACTGAGGCAGAGGTCATTGCTCGTGAGCAGGATCGCCCGGTTTACGGGGGTACGCCAACCGATGCCTCGGTGATCGAGGCTATCCAAGCGATGACCACAGCAGGAAAAGCGGTGATGTTTTACCCGTTTGTTCTTATGGATCAGCTGGACAACAACACGTTACTCGATCCCTACAGTGAAGCAACATCGCAACCAAAGTTGCCGTGGCGTGGCCGGATCACACTGTCTAAGGCACCGGGAATAGCAGGTAGCCCAGATGGCACAGCAGTAGCTGACGATGAAGTGGCCACCTTTTTCGGGTCAGTTACTGCGGCTGATTTCGATGTCACGTCAGGGCAGGTGCACTACTCGGGTTCCGATGAATGGACGTTCTCGAGGTTTATACTGCACTATGCCGCGGTCTGCGCGGCCGCTGGTGGGGTGGATGCGTTCTGTATCGGTACCGAGATGCGCGGCTTGACGCAGATCCGTGGTGCAGACGGTGGATTTCCTGCAGTTTCGGCCTTGCGATCGCTGGCCGCTGAAGCGCGGACATTGTTGGGGAGCGCCACCAAGATCAGCTATGCGGCGGACTGGTCCGAATATTTTGGGTATCAACCGCAAGACGGAAGCAACGACCGGTATTTCCATCTCGACCCTTTGTGGGCTGATGCCAATATCGATTTTATCGGCATCGATAACTACATGCCGGTTTCCGACTGGCGCGATGGTCACGATCATTTGGACGCTCAGACGTGGGATGCGATTTATAACCTAGATTATTTGCAATCCAACATCGAGGGAGGCGAGGGATTTGATTGGTTATATCATTCGTCCGAAGCGCGAGCCGCACAAATACGCACCCCAATAACTGACGATGAGGTGGGTGAGGCGTGGATATATAGATATAAAGATATCCGCAGCTGGTGGGCATCTGCACACCATGAACGCATCAATGGGCAAAGATCGGTAAATCAAACCGCATGGGTACCTGAATCAAAGCCGATCTGGTTTACCGAATATGGATGTGCCGCGATCGACAAAGGTACCAACCAGCCAAATAAGTTTCTAGATCTCAAAAGTTCGGAAAGCAGCTTTCCGCGCTATTCGACCGGCGCACGCGATGAACTGATTCAAATGCAATATTTACGAGCTTTCAACGACTATTGGAAAGATGCCACCCACAATCCTCTCTCAGAAGAATATGGCGCTCCGATGATTGACATGTCCCGCGCATTTGTCTGGGCTTGGGATGCACGCCCCTATCCCTACTTTCCCAATAACAACACATTGTGGAGCGACGGGTTGAATTATGCGCGAGGACATTGGCTAAATGGGCGCAGCTCCTCGTACCCGCTCGCGTCGCTGGTAGGGCAAATCTGTCGCGATGCCGGGGTTGTGGCTTATGATACGTCGCGTCTTTATGGGTATGTTCGCGGATACGTCGTCGATCAAATCAGCGACGCTCGCGCTAGTCTTCAACCGTTGATGTTAAGGCATGGCTTCGACGCGGTAGAGCGCGATGGCTGCCTTGTGTTTGTAATGCGTGACAGGCCGGGTACTGTTCGGCTTGATCCCGATACACTGGCGGTCAGCAACGAATTGGACGGTACCATTGAACAAACGCGCGAGGCGGACGCCGAAATCGCAGGTCGCGTACGGCTGCGGTTTGTGCAAGCGGACGGGGACTTTGACGTCATCGCAGAAGAAACAGTGTTAGCGGATGACGCGACGCACTCGGTTGTGGCTTCCGAACTCAACATATCCTTGACCCGCACCGAAGGCCACCAAGTGCTGGAGCGGTGGTTGGCAGAAGCCCGTGTGTCACGCGAAACCATCCGTCTGGCCTTGCCACCGTCGCAGATGGATGTAGGTGCCGGAGATGTGGTCGAGCTGCCTGCCGACAATGGTGAGCGCGATGGCCTGTACCGGATCGACCGGGTAGAGCTGGGTGAGATGCAGATTATCGAGGCGGTACGGATTGAGCCGACGATCTATGAAATGGCACCATATGACGATGAACTGGCCAAGGTGCAGCCCTTTTCCGCGCCTGTTCCGGTCACCGCAGTGTTTCTTGATCTGCCACTATTGCGAGGTGACGAAACCCCTTATGCCCCATATATCGCCGCCACGGCACAACCTTGGCCGGGAAGTGTTGCCTTATACCAGGCAGGCGGGGAATCAAATTTTCGGTTGAATACCATTCTGCCTATTCGTGCGACGATGGGAATAACCGAAACTGAGCTTGCCGCTGCGCGGCCGGGGGTGTTCGATCACGGAGACGGACTTCAAGTTAAGCTGAACAGTGGTCAACTGGAAAGCGTCGATGAAGCTGCTTTGTTGAACGGAATGAACTTGGCCGCGATTGGTGATGGGTTATCGGACCAGTGGGAAGTTTTTCAATTTGAAAAGGCAGAGTTGGTAGCACAAAATACCTATCGGGTTTCAAAAAGGCTGAGAGGCCAGGCGGGAACAGATGCATTGATCCCGCCCGTATGGCCACAAGGGTCTCGGTTTGTTCTGCTCAATGATGTACCTGTGCAGATAACCTCAAGCCTGAACTTGCGTCGGGTCAATCAGCAATATCGCATTGGCCCTGCAACACGTTCCTATGACGATCCATCTTATATCCAGCTGAGCGCGGCTTTTGAGGGAAACGGTCTGCGGCCCCTACGCCCCTGCCATCTAAACGCCCGTGCGGAGACTGAAGACGTGATTTTCAGCTGGATACGGCGCACAAGGGTTGGGGGTGATAGCTGGGACAGTTTCGAAGTACCTTTGGCTGAAGAGAATGAACAATATGTCATCCGACTTCTGCAAGATGGAGTAGTTTTTCGTGAGGTTATTACGACAGAACCTGATTGGCGTTATGATGCGGAGACGCGACAGATGGACGGGGTAACGGGGGCTTTCGCTTTGAGTGTTGCTCAGATTTCAGCGAGTTATGGAGCCGGACCCGCCGCGCAAATCAGCGTAGCTCTCTGAAACTGCGCGCGGTGGTTCCATGGAAAAACAATTACTTAAAAAATTTGTCAACAATCGGCGGGTGTTTGCATTTGGTTCTTTTGGCATAAATGCTATATTGGATGGGCAAAGAAGGAAGTTGTTATGGCCGTACCCCACGTAAATATTGCCTCGGTTGATCCGGTTTGGGATCAAATTTTAACTGAAGCCCAACAAGCGGTTCAAGATGAACCGCTGATCGGGGGGTTCGTCCACGCCTGTATTCTGCACCATAAGTCCATTGAAAAAGCCCTTTGTTATAGGATTGCAGCAAAGCTTGCGTCCAATGAGATGTCGATGATGGTGATCCATGAGATGGTGGAGGAAGCGTTTACGAACGACCCAGATCTAATCAAAGCCGCGCGCGCCGATCTTGTTGCGATTTATGAACGCGACCCTGCATGCCACCGTTTGCTCCAACCGATCTTGTACTTCAAAGGCTATCAAGCGGTACAAGCCTATCGTGTAGGGCATCATTTGTGGAAAAAGGGCAAACGTGACTTGGCATATTTTGTCCAAATGCGGGTAAGTGAGATTTTCGGTGTCGACATTCACCCGGCCGCGACATTGGGCAAGGGCATCATGATCGACCACGCCCATTCAGTGGTCATCGGTGAGACTGCCGTGGTGGGGGATAACGTGTCGATGCTTCATTCTGTCACCCTGGGCGGCACCGGTAAAGAAGAGCAAGACCGTCATCCGAAAATCGGCAATGGAGTCTTGATTGGGGCCGGCGCTAAGGTTCTCGGTAATATCACGATCGGCCACTGTAGCAGGATTGCTGCTGGCTCTGTTGTTTTGCAGGATGTTCCCCCCTGTAAAACCGTAGCGGGTATTCCCGCGCGTGTGGTAGGTGAGGCTGGCTGCGATCAACCTTCGGTGCTGATGGATCATATGCTTGGACCGCAAGATCTTTGAGAGGCCGGGCTCATTAGACAAGTGGTTAGATCATCCACGTAGGATGACGTTGAATGAGTCATTATTAATGCCGGGCTTAATGACGGGGCGATTAAGAGACTAGTAGGCCGCATGAGAAAGCTGCTCTTATGCGGCTTGAACGCCGGGGGGCCTCTGCCCCCCGGACCCCCTGAGGATATAGAGCCATTTGGAAGCGGGTTAGGCGAGCATTGTGATTGGGTTTTCCAAATTGTCTTTGATCGCCGTCAGCAACTGTGCGCCAAGGGCACCGTCGATAACACGGTGGTCGACGGACAACGTGACCGACATCACAGTCGCAACGGTCAATTCACCATCTTTGCCTACGACGGGCTTTTTCACACCCGCGCCGACCGCAAGGATCGCGCCATGCGGAGGGTTGATGACGGCGTCAAAGTTATCAACGCCAAACATACCGAGATTCGAGATCGCAAAACTGCCGCCCTGATATTCATGCGGTGCCAGTTTGCGGTCCCGTGCGCGGGCAGCAAGGTCTTTCATTTCGGCGGATAGGGCCGACAGCGACTTCATCTCTGAATCTTTAAGGACCGGCGTGAACAGTCCCCCTTCAATAGCTACCGCCACCGCAACGTCGGAGGGTTTAAGCTTGAGGATACGGTCTCCGGCCCAAACAGCGTTGGCGTCAGGGACAGATTGCAGCGCTAGCGCACTCGCTTTGATGATGAAATCGTTAACCGAAAGTTTAACACCACGGGCTTCAAGTTGCTTGTTCAAATCCGCGCGGAACTTCATCAAAGCATCAAGCTGAATGTCGCGGCGCAGGTAGAAGTGTGGGATGGATTGTTTGGCTTCGGTCAGGCGTGCGGCAATGGTTTTGCGCATCCCATTGAGCGTCACTTCTTCGAAGTCGCGCCCCTCGTACATCTTTATGACCGTCTCGGCCGACGGGCCAGAAGCGGGGGCTGCTTTGGCTGCCGGTGCCGAAGGGAGCGACTGGGCTGCTGCAGCTTTGGGGGCGTCCGATTTGGACAGGCCTTCGACGTCTGCTTTGATGATCCGGCCATGCGGGCCGGAGCCCGAAACTTGCGTTAGATCCAAGCCTTTGTCTGCTGCGATCCGGCGGGCGAGGGGGGTTGCGAAGATCCGCTTGCCATCGCTACCGGAAGGCGCCGCGGATGAAGCGGCAGGCGTTGCATCGGTTGCGCCGCGCCCATAGCCCGTTGCCGGAGCGGTTTTATCAGATGCTTCGGCCGGGGCCGCGTTCGATGGCTGCTTGGCCTTTGCAGCTGACGACATGCTGATATCATCGGCGCTTTCGCCTTCTTCCAACAATACAGCAATCGGCGTGTTGACCTTCACCCCTTCGGTACCGTCAGCGATCAGGATCTTGCCGATGGTACCTTCGTCGACAGCTTCGAATTCCATCGTGGCTTTGTCGGTCTCGATCTCGCACATGATGTCGCCCGAGGACACGGTGTCGCCCTCTTTGACCAGCCATTTGGCCAATGTGCCTTCTTCCATCGTAGGACTGAGGGCGGGCATGAGGATTTCCGTTGGCATTTTGACCGCTCCTTATTTGTATGTGACTTGCTTGACGGCCGAGATCACATCATCTGTGGTCAGCAGCGCCAGTTTTTCAAGGTTTGCGGCGTAGGGCATGGGCACGTCCTTGCCGGTGCAATTGATCACGGGCGCATCCAGATAATCGAACGCTTCTTGCATGATCACGCTCGAGATATAATTGCCGACAGACCCTTGGGGCCAGCCTTCCTCGACTGTGACGCATCGGTTGGTCTTCATCACCGATTTGATGATGCTGGCCGTATCCATCGGACGCAGGGTGCGCAGATCGATGACTTCGGCCGCGATACCTTCTTCAGCCAACTTATCGGCCGCTTGCAGTGCATAGGTCATGCCGATGCCGAAGCTGACGATGGTGACATCCGATCCTTCGCGCCAGATGCGGGCCTTGCCAAACGGAACAGTGTAGTCTTCGACATCAGGAACGTCGAAGGACTTGCCATACATGATCTCGTTCTCGAGAAAGACGACCGGGTTCGGGTCGCGGATGGCGGTTTTCATCAGACCTTTGGCGTCGGATGCGGAGTAGGGCATCACCACCTTGAGGCCGGGGATCTGCATATACCACGCGGCATAATCCTGGCTGTGCTGCGCGCCAACACGGGCGGCGGCTCCGTTTGGCCCGCGAAACACCATGGGTGCCCCCATCTGGCCACCTGACATATACAGTGTTTTCGCAGCGGAGTTCAGGATGTGGTCGATGGCCTGCATGGCAAAGTTCCACGTCATGAATTCTACGATCGGACGCAAGCCACCGAACGCCGCGCCGACACCGATACCGGCAAAGCCATGTTCGGTGATGGGGGTGTCAATAATGCGTTTGCTACCGAACTCATCCAGCAGACCTTGCGAGATCTTGTATGCCCCCTGATATTCGGCGACTTCCTCGCCCATCAGGAACACGTCTTCGTCGCGACGCATTTCTTCGGCCATTGCATCGCGCAAGGCTTCGCGGACGGTCTGTTGCTTGAGTTTGGTGCCTTCGGGCCAATCTGGGGTCGTATCCGTTTTTGGTGCCGCTGGCGCTTTGGCTTCGGCCGGTTTTGCCGCGGCGGGTTCGCTCTTGCTAGGTTCGGCGGGCGCAGGCGCAGCGCTTGAAGAGCTGTCGATGGCCGAGGCGTCTTCGCCTTCTTCCAACAGCACGGCAATCGGTGTGTTCACTTTCACGCCTTCGGTGCCGGCGGCGATCAGGATCTTGCCGATCGTGCCTTCGTCAACAGCCTCGAACTCCATCGTGGCCTTGTCGGTTTCGATCTCGGCCATGATATCACCAGAGGAAACGGTATCGCCTTCCTTGACGAGCCATTTCGCGAGCGTTCCTTCTTCCATCGTTGGGCTAAGGGCGGGCATGAGAATTTCGGTAGCCATTTCTTATGCCTCCTGTGGGACTTCGGTTGCGTAGATATCTGTCCAAAGTTCTTCGGCCGCCGGTTCGGGGCTTTCTTTGGCAAATTCAGCGCTGTCGTTGACGATTTTCTTGATCTCTTTGTCGATGGCCTTCAGGTCATCTTCGGTCGCGTGCTTGTTCTCTAGCAAGATGTTGCGGACCTGTTCGATCGGGTCACGCTCATCGCGCATCTTCTGGACTTCTTCGCGGGTCCGGTATTTCGCCGGATCCGACATGGAGTGGCCGCGATAGCGATATGTCTTGATCTCGAGAATATAGGGGCCGTCGCCCGAGCGGCAATGTTTGACGGCGCGTTCGCCTGCATCTTTGACCGCCAGCACATCCATGCCGTCAACCGCTTCGCCGGGGATGCCGAACGCTTTGCCACGCTCCCAGATCTCGGCGCTCGAGGTAGAGCGCTGCTGCGAGGTGCCCATGGCGTATTGGTTGTTTTCGATCACGAAAATAACAGGCAGCTTCCAAAGTGCGGCCATATTGAAGGTTTCATAGACCTGACCCTGATTGGCAGCACCGTCGCCGAAGTAGGTAAAGGTGACGTTGTCGTTGCCCTTGTACTTGTCGGCAAAGGCGATGCCTGCGCCTAGCGGTACGTTCGCGCCAACGATGCCGTGGCCGCCGTAAAACTTCTTCTCTTTCGAGAACATGTGCATGGAGCCGCCCTTGCCGCGGGAATAGCCACCTTCGCGGCCCGTCAGCTCGGCCATGACCCCGTCAGGGTTCATGCCGCAGGCCAGCATATGGCCGTGATCGCGGTAGGTGGTTATGCGGCTGTCGCCGTCTTTCGCGGATGCTTCAAGCCCGACAACAACAGCTTCCTGTCCGATGTAGAGATGGCAAAAACCGCCGATCAATCCCATTCCGTAAAGCTGACCTGCTTTTTCCTCAAACCGTCGGATCAGCAGCATGTCTCGATAGTAGGCCTTTAGCTCTTCAGCACTGGCATTCGTCTTTTTTGTCGGTTTCTGGGCAGCCATGGGGCAATTCCTCCGTACAGTTGTCCCGCGCACGCGCAAAATAGTTTAGCGTTAAACTATCTCTTATCGGATTCGAGCCGTGAAGGCGAGAGG
>TARA_R110002096_G_scaffold77192_5_pt1 | contig 13263 bp, 31 predicted proteins | sample TARA_R110002096 | Tara Oceans TARA_R110002096 (sample SAMEA4397295) | marine metagenome | biome: Polar Biome; feature: [DCM] deep chlorophyll maximum layer (ENVO:01000326); material: water (ENVO:00002006), including particulate matter (ENVO:01000060) such as... | depth 35 m | reverse complement strand
TGTGCAACAAACAAACAAACGCACAAAAACAAACATTATGACAAATTCACAAAGAAATGCAGAAATGAAAGGTTTAGAAACAAAGGTTGCAAAATTTCAAGAAATTCATTTAATTTACAGAGGCATAAAAAATGTTCCAACAAACAAAACATGGATAGAAATATGTGAACAACATGAAACATTATTAAAATCTGTTATTAGATATGATTACTTAAAACAATGTTCATATTCAATCAAATAAAAAACCCCAAAAAAAACCATTATGAAAAATCCATTAAATCAAATTCAAAAAGCGTTCGGAAAATCAATTGAATATAGAAACAGCAAAGGAAAATTAAGTTGGGGTTTCGTGTGTGGAATTGATGTTAATGCGACATATAATCAGGAAGTAGGTCATGAGTGTTCTATATGGTTAAAAATTGATACCAAAGGTTGGAATGATTCTCCATGTAGATACATAACAATTCATAGTTCACAATTATCATAAAACAACTAAAATGAAAAATTTAATTTATCTTGAATCTGTTGGTTATTACTTCAATCCAAAAACTAAAATGTTATCACCAACAAAAGCATTTTTTCACATTGGAAGTTTCCACATAACAAATTGCAGTAGAAAGTTGAATAAAGAATTATCAAAACAGGATCTAAAAACAATTTATATAGACCAAATAAAAGATGTTTAAGTATTGTAAAAAATGTTTTACGATGACATTATTTAAAAATAATAAATGCACGATTTGTAAAAAATTAAAAGATTATTAAAAATAAAGTAAAATAAATGTTGTTTTAGTAAAACAATGTTGTATCTTTGAGTAACAAACAACCACAAAAAAAACAAACATTATGCAAATAGCAACAAACATTTTAAATCAGTTAGGAGGAAATAGATTCGTAGCAATGACAGGATCCAAAAATTTCATTGCAGGAGATAATTCTTTAACAATGAAATTAGCAAGAAATTCATCCGGCGCTAATTACCTTAAAATTTCATTAAATTCAATGGATACATACGAAGTTGAATTTATTTCGATTCGTGGCGGATCTTTGAAAGTGAAGCATAAATTTCAAGATGTTTATAACGACCAATTAATAAATATTTTTGAAACTACGACAGGACTTTATACAAAATTTTAAATTTAAAATGGGAGGTGAAATGCCTCCCATTATTAAAACCTAAAAAAAACCATTATGAAAAAATTTATTACATCTATTTTTAAACGTTACACAATCATAAATGAGATTGAATTAAAAACAAGAATCAAAGTAATTCATACTTTAGATAATTGGAAAAATACAATAACAATTAAAACGCAAAAATTATGAATGAATATGATTTACAGATCCGTCAATGCGAAATAGAATTACAAAATTTAGCAGATGAATTATTTTTAAAGCGAGTTCCTACTAATAAAATAAATTCTGTTCATGAAAGAATTGACGAATTAATTAAAGAAATAAAACACTTTAATTATTTACAAAAATATGAACTTGAAAACGAAATTGAAAAACACATTTAGTCATGCAGTTACATTTTAAAAATCAAAAATCTATGCCTTCACAAAAAACAGGCGGCACAATGTATTATTTATTTTTCAATGATGGTAAAAAATCATTTAAAACCTGCATTGATTCCGGATATAGGAATTATCCAAAATGGAAAAAACTTATTGAAAATATTTCGCGTGGTGATATTGTTTTAGGATTAAGAATAACACAAAGTGGATTAATAGATGCAGATTCAAACCCAAGATATGGAGGTAATATTTATAAAAATTAATTGTATATAATAAAACTTTATTTAGTATATTTGTAAAACAAAAAAACAAAAAAAAATTATGGAAGAAACAAGCACAAACAGAGAACGTTTAAAGGAAATGTTTATTCATTACGGATTAAACAAGGAAGATATTTTTAAACATAAATCATTTGGTTTCGTTATAGTAACGAGGACAGGCATTGAAAAAATCATGTCAAAAGATAATATTACATTAACATATGATGTAATAAAATGTGAACCGGATTTTGCGGCCGTGAAATGCACAGCGACAATGGATAGTAAAAACGGAGTGGTAAAAATACCAACCTATGGATCCGCACAAACTAAAAACTGCCAATCAACATATTATTTAGAAATGGCAGAGAAACGAGCAAAGGCCCGTGCCGTTTTACAAATCACAGAATTTTATTCTTTGGGAGTTTATTCAGAGGTTGAAAGCGATGAATTTAAAAAAAGTGTAAATCTACACGTTGGAACCGATTTAGTTGAAGCAGTTAAAACACAAACATCATGATTAACATTTTAATAATTATATCAATAATTTTATTAGTTTTTTTCTTTATTGTTACAGCATTTGCAAATGGTTTTATTAGAGGTGTTAAAACCATGTCAATACGTAATATTGAAAAATCACCTTTAGAAGAAAAAATATTAAAACAATATTTTAAACAAAATGAAGATGTGGATCCGTTTTTTTATTCGAAATATATTCAGGAAGAAATAGTTAAAAATAACAAAGCATTAAAAGAATCACATTTAAAAAATGTTGAAACAAAAAAAATCATAGATGGAAATTATATTAATAACAGGAGTAAAAAAGTGTGGTATGCAAAACAAGAATTAAGCAAAACAGATAAAATAATGATTGTTCGTGTTTCATGTAAAAATTCCAAAACAAGATTTAGTTCAATAGAAAGGTTTTTAAAAAATTACACAAAAATCTAAACATGAAATTGAATAGAATATACCACGAAGATTGTTTATTAACCATGTCAAAAATGCAGGATAATTTTATAGATTATTCGTTGACTTCGCCACCTTATAATATTAGTAATGACGTATTATCAAAATATAAAACGTTTTCAGATAATATGGATCCCGAGGATTATTTTGAGAATCAAAAAAATGTAATTTCTGAATTGTTACGAGTAACAAAGAATCATGTTTTTTATAATATTCAAATGGTGTCCGGTAATAAATTTGCTTTGCATCGTTTAATTGGACATTTTTATAAAAACATAAAGGAGGTTTTAATATGGAAAAAAAGCGGACAACCTGCAATATCAGAGAAAGTTTTTAATTCTTGTTTTGAATACATAATTGTTTTTTCAAGCAATCAACCGGAAAAAAGATTGTTTGAAGATGCTAATTTTGACAGAGGAACACAAAGTAATATTTTCAATGTATTAAATACACATTCAAATTCATTTGCGGACGTTCATAAAGCTGTTTTTCCTTTAGATATTCCGCGTTATTTCATGATAAATTTTGGCAAAAAAAATGATATTTGGTTTGATCCATACATGGGGACAGGAACCACAGGCGTGGCGGCCGTTCAAGAAAAAAAGTTTTTTATCGGATCTGAAATATCAGAGGAATATTTAAAACTATCCGAAAAAAGAATTTTGCCATACATACAGCAACAAACATTTTTTTAAATGGAACATGAATGGATAGATAATTTATTAGACGATGTAGAAAATCCTGTTGTTAGTGATTCCGGATCATTCGGATATTTAGGATTTATGGAAAGTTTAATTAATAGTTCAATAAATAACGATGACGAAAAAGAACGTTTAATTGATTCGCTTGAAACAATGCGAAAAATAGAAATGGATGCTTTAATGATTCATTTAAAAGACAATCAAACGCACCGAGATTGCAAAGAACAATACAAAGAAATGTGTAATAAAGGAGTATTTAAATAAAAAATAAAATGATAAAAAAAGACAACGTATTTACAAAAACATTAAGATTTCACGGAGTTTCTAAACGAGAATTAGGAACAGAGTTGAAACTATCACAACCAACCATTAAAAGTTATTGTGAAAATCCGCATTTATTCCGATTGAATCAATTAAAAACCATTGGAAAAATGACAGATTTAAATTTAGAAGAATTAGACCAATTAATTAATCAAACTAAAAATTAAAATTATGAGTAACGAAGAAAAAATTTACATTAACGGCGCGTTTTTACGAGAAAAAGAATTTGAAAATGGTGGACGTATTATTAAATGTGATATTCCAAACGTTTCAGAGTTTGCGGATCAATTAATACAACATTCAAACGAGAAAGGAAAAATTACTTTGGATATTAAAATGAGGCAAGAAAAAACAGATACAGGAATTTCACATTATATACAAGTTTCACAATTTGCGCCACAGGAACAAATACAACAAACAAAAGTAAATGAACAACCTTTGAAAAAACAGGAGGCGAAAAGTTTTGACGATATATTTTAATTAATTATTTTTGATTCATGGAAAAAAAACAAACAAACGACAAGCGCCAATTTTTAGGAATATGGATCCCGAGAGAGATTTATTTAGATAAAAATTTAAGTTGGACGGATAAAATTTTAGTTATTGAAATACTTTCTTTAGATAATGAAAGGGGGTGTTTTGCATCAAATGATTATTTTGCTGAATTTTTAGGAGTAACAAAAACAACAATTTCAACATCTGTTTCTAAGTTAAAAGAATTAGGATTTATAGAACAAATATCTTTCGACGGCCGCACAAGAATTTTAAAGGCAGTATTTAAAAAAAATGAAACACAGCCTATAAATAAATTTAAAGGCAGGATACAAGAAAATTTAAAACATAATAATACAGAGAATAATACAGAGAATAAACCAATTAAAAAAGAAAAAAAATATATACAAAAAGTTGATGTGATTTTAAAAGATGAACAAACAAAATTATCTTCGGATCCATTTTTAAATACCAAAGTAAATAATATTTTAAATGGCGCTTCATGTATAAATGTAGAAGATTTAAAAAAGGAGCGTGAATGGTTAGAACATTGTTCAAGATATTTATTGTTGGATCCATATTTCACGGATCAACTATTAAAACAATTTGTTGACGAACAGAATTTAAAAGACGATGCATTTAAAAGTGCGAAGGAAACAAAAACACATTTTTTAAATTGGGCAAAAAAGGAAGTTGCAAAAACTAGAAAGTTTGGAAATGAACAATGGGGAAAATCAAAACCAAAATCTATGAAGCAAAAAACAATTATAGAAGCAGAGTATGAAACACCAAAAATTACCGAAGCAGAGAAAAAACGATTGCACAAAGATTTTATAAATAAGAATTTAATTCGACCATTTGAGAAGTTTTGTAATACAGGTTTTTTTAACGTTCAAAATTTCGGTGGAATTATTTACAAAGAATTAAATAAATATGATTTAATTGAAAGTGATATTTTAAAAATTGAGATTATCAAAAAAGAAATTGAGCGCAAAAAAGAAAAATTAAAAAAAGGATCCATACGCAAAGCAATGAACGAAAAATTTAATTTAGACGATGAAACCAATTTTGAAATGGAATTAATAAAAGATGCATTTGTAAAAATGAATGAATCAAATGTTAATCTAAAAGAATTAATAAAATTGTGATATGGCACAGAATGAGTTAAAAGTTCAGATTGCAGTTGTGAATTGGATTAAATATAATTTTCCTAATATTCTTTATTGTGCAAGTGCCGGAGGCATGAGGACGAGTTTAAGCATTGCGAAAAAAATGAAAGCATCAGGATATGTAAAAGGTTTTCCGGATCTTGGAATTTTTCACCCTACACCTAAATATCACGGAATGTTTATTGAATTGAAAGCAGATAAAAAAGGATATGCGACCAAAGAACAAAAGGAATGGATCAAAAATTTAAATGATTTAGGTTATTATGCGTGTGTTTCTAAAGGATTTGATAATACAATTGAAGAAATTTTTAAATATTTAAATCAAACGGATACAATGAAAACAGGCCTTTACAGAGAAAATGAAAAATAAAAGTAAAATAAACTAAAAAAAAGATTGATTTATTAAAAGTTTGTTGTATCTTTGGAGTGTAATCAACCACAAAAAAACAAACATTATGAATAATTTAACATTTAGCAGAAATACAACAAGAGCAATTAACAAATATGGAAAGACTAATTGTCTTAATTTCTTTGATGATTATATAAAATTTGGTGATGGTGCAAATACAATGTGTTTTGGAACCAAATACACAACACAACAAATGGACGCAATGATAAACGCAGGTCAAGAAATACAAGAATCAAAATAAAAGAATTAAAGGTATAGGTTTTCATTGTGTATGTAATTCCACATTAAGAGGCAAACACCCACCTTTCATTTTTTAACCCCAAAAAAACAACCATTATGAATATCGAATTTAAAAACCAAGTTTCAAAAGAAGTTATTTCTACAATAGACGCATTAAAATTATATGCAATTGAAGATGTTAATTTACTAAGACGTGAGGGCGCAATGTCAATATGTAATACAGAGCATGGGACAATTCATTTAACATTTGAAAATAATTTATTTTCTTGTTTCACATCAACCGGATATAATGGATTTACGGATCATTTATTGGTCAATGGATCCGAAATTGAATTAATTACTTTATTAATGTGTAGTTACACAATTGCATAAAAATAAAGATACGTGCGGCCGATTTTCAGTCGCACGTTTTTAAAACCTAAAAAAACCTAATAAACAATTATGGAAAATTCAGAACCAAACCTTTCAAATTATACTTTTGAGAAACAAACTAAAATTAGAACACTTTTGAAAATGGACAAATTTTCACTTGCCTTAGTAATTTTGCAACAGGAGGATTTTATTCAATCATTAAACAAAAAAATATAATGAACAAAGTTGAACAAATAGAAAATCATTTTCAAGTTGTTTCATACAACGGAGATAAAATATCCAAAAAATACAATACGTTTGAAAAAGCAAATAATAAATTACAAGAAATAAATAAATCAAAAACTATTCATGCGGATCATTTTGAATTAAACGCCAAGGCATGGCAGTATGCTGTTGACGATATTACATTAGTAAAACAACATGGCGCCGTTTGTATAACAGATACAAAATCAGGTGTTGTTTTTATTGAGTATTCAAATAATTTTTTTTCTATGCGTTTTGGCGAACAACGTTTAATTACTGATAATGAATTAATGGTTGTAGATATTATGAAAGGCCTTTATACATGGGAGGTAAAAAATACTTTAAAATAAAGTGAAAAAAAGATTGTTTTAATAAAACTTTGTTGTATCTTTGATATATCAAACAAACAAAAACAAACATTATGCTACAAGTAACAACCACACAAAGAACATTCGGAAAGGCAACAATTAAGCAAATCAAAGAATTATGTCCTGATGCATTAACATCAAAAAAAATAAATAAAGATTTTGTCATTAGAAATGCAAAAGGAATATGTGTATGCACATGGCACAAACAAAGTTTTGCAAATGGATTAATCGTTATCCATTAAAAACAAAAACCCAAAAAACAACCACAATGAAAAACAAAACAGAGTTTAAAGAATTATGCGAAAGCAATGACGGATCCGATACAATAGAAATTGAAACAACAATTGAAGATGAATCATGTTCTATTTTCTATTTTAAACAACGTGATGAGGTTTTAGTTGTTTATTGGTGTGAATGGTTCGAAGATGAAATTAAGTTTCTTAAAACGTCTTATTTCGATTCTTTCAAAGATGCAATTATTGAAAACGAACAACTATTATATTTCACAGATAATTACGATTATGGAACGGAATCACATTACACAGAATATTATTCAGAAAGTTTTAGTGAATGGATTGAAAATGAAGGACATTTACACATTAAAGATTTTGTATTAAATCAAATTCAAATTCATGGATCCGAATACATTAAACGAACAATAAAAAGCAGGATTAAAAGATGGCTAAAAAAAACAAACTACAAAATAAAAAATCTATTCAAATGAAATTTATAACAGATACACAAAAACATGAGATTGATTTTGAATTATATGGTTTCGAAAACTATTTAAAAGAAACTTTAAAAATTGATTTTGTAGAAATTGAAACAATAAATGAACGTGCCCTTATAGAATGGCATTTTGATTATGAAGTAAGAGAGTGGGGAATAAAAAGTTATGGAGCATACGCAACAAAAATTTCCTTTGGAGTATATATAGAATGTCTAAAAGGAAATGATGAAAATATTGAAACGATTTCGCACGATTTAGAATTAACCAAATTAATAAAAGATTTTGAATTAAATACAGAATTTAATATTGATGAAGATTCAGAACAAATTTTAATTCGAGAAATGATGATTGATTTTGATACAAAAAAAATACTTATAACATTTAACTAATCATGGAAATAATAAATACAGAATACAGAAATAATATAATATCAAATTGTTGTTCATGCAAAATTTATATTGATTCAGATACCTGTTCAGGATGCATGGAGCATTGCGATTTTCTATTACTAGAATTAACGGCGTTTCATAAATGGATTTTAATGATGGCTAAAAAACATAATGTAACAGGCGATGAAAATAAAAATATTGTTGAACTTCTAAGAGGTGAAATTATAAAAAACCAAAATGAACAGGTATTTGAATTGATGGAATTAGCTGATATAGGTGAACAACAATTTGACATGAACACATTAAATAGATGTGCGGATATTTTATTACAATCCGAAGCAGAAAATAAATTATTGACAAATAAAGAATTTACGGATCTACAAATCAAAAAATTAAAAAAGAAAAAAACAAAATGAAAAAAGAAAAAATATCAATACCCGATGAAATGATTTCAATAATGCGTTCAATATGGAGTAGCCGAACAGCCGAACAAATGGAAGGATGTGAAAAAATGCTTATTACATTTAACAATAAGCATAAAGAAAATTTAGGCACTACTTTAATTAAAATTGAAATGGCAAGACAATACAGATTAAATGGATTATTTGCTAAAATGGGCAAAGTGCAAAATGAATTAAAAAAACAGAATGATGAAAATTTAGCAAAGTTTGATGCAAGTAAAAAAGCATCATTAAATTAATCTTTGTATTTTTATATTTTTATAATTGATTTCCGTTTTGTTTGTTTTAACGGAAATTAGTTTTTTTGGGTGAATGGGTGGCGTGGTTGCCGCCCATTCTTTATTTAAAATAAATCGTAATGAGTGAAGAATATGATAAATATAAATCAAAGGAAGATTTTAAAAAATACGAATCACTAAATTCATATTTAGATAATGACAAAACAATTGATTCAACAAATGATAAATTTGATAAAGTAGTTACATTGAAAGTAACAAAAGAAACTTTTGAAATGTGGGAGCAATTATGTGAAAATTGGAGTGAAGTTTTAGGATATGATAATAAATCTAAAATATTTGAATTTGCTATTGTAGAAGCGTTGAACGTTCCAATAAGTTCATTAGGAGGTTTTAACCATGAAGGATATAATATAGATTAAAAGATATTTTTATTTTATAAAGTTTTAATTGTATTTTTGTCGATATGGCTAAAATGAAAATTATTCGTGAAGTTTCAAAAATTGTATTTGAACACACAAAAAAATCAAAAGTGAAGGACGATTTTAATTATCATGTATTAGAAGAAAAATATTTTATGATAGCAGATAAAAAAGTTTGGTTAACATTTGAAAAAAATAAATTAGAACGAAATGGCACAATCTAAAAAAAAGGAACAAAAGCGCACCGAGATTACAAAAGACGTTTTACTTCAACACATGGAGCAGAACATGGGAAATATTACTTTAGCCTGTCATTTTGGTAAATGTTCGCGTTCTACATTTTACAGATATTATAAAAGCGATGACGATTTTAAATTAGCTGTTGATGACATTCAAGAAATTGCAATTGATATATGTGAATCCGAAATGTGGAAGTTGATTAAAGATGGTAATGTTCCAACAATTTTATTTTATTTGAAGTGTAAAGGAAAGTCGCGCGGATATGTAGAACGTCAAGAAATTACCGGCGAAGTCGCTTTGTCAATTAATTGGAATGAAACTAAAACATACGCCACAGATGAATTTGTCAATAAAACAAACGACAGCAATTGACTTTTTAGAAGATACAAAAACAAACGTTGTATTGTATGGAGGTGGAGCAGGTGGTGGAAAATCAATGTTGGGCGCGTATTGGATCTTAAAACAATGTTTGAAATATCCTAATACACGTTATGTAATGGGACGTTCAAGATTAAAGAATTTAAAAGAAACAACATTACGTTCATTCTTTGAAGTTTGTTCAATGCAAGGATTAAAGGCAAATGTGGATTTTACCTATCACGAAACCAAATCATTAATTACAATACACCAAACGCAAAGCGAAATTTTATTAAAAGATTTATTTCATTATCCGTCGGATCCAAATTTTGATTCACTTGGATCCATGGAGATTACAGGCGCATTTATAGACGAAGCAACAGAAATAACAACAATGGCATTTAATGTGATTCAATCACGTATGAGATACAATTTGGACGAACATGGATTAATACCTAAACTTTTGATGACGTGCAATCCGTCAAAAGGTTGGATTTACACAGAGTTTTACAAGCCATTTAAAAACAATGAATTACCTGAAAATAAAAAGTTTGTTCAATCCTTAGTAACAGATAATCCTAATATTTCAAAACACTATATTAAACAACTTCAACAATTAGATGTATTGAATCAAAAGCGTTTATTGTTTGGAGATTGGGAATACAGCGATGAGGATACACAATTATTTTCAATAGATGCTTTAAACGATATGTTTACAAATGAATTTGTTTCAGGTGTAGGAACAAAATATATTTCGGTGGACGTGGCCCGATATGGACGCGATAAGTCCGTGATTTGTTTATGGAATGATTTTCGAGTTGAACAAATTAAAACATTAGATAAAAATTCAATTGATGAACTTGCAAATTTAGTTGATGAAATGGCTGTTAAAAATAATGTTCAACGTTCAAACATTGTGGCGGATTCTGATGGTGTAGGAGGTGGATTCGTTGATATTTTAAAAGGTTGTAAATCATTTGTAAATAATGCACGACCATTTAACAATGAAAATTACAGGAATCTAAAAACACAATGTTATTATAAATTCGCGCAAAAGGTAATGAACGGCCAAATTTATATTAATATAAATAATTCTTCAATAAGACAAAAAATTATAATGGAGTTTGAAATGGTAAAGCAATATGATGTTGATAAGGATAATAAATTGTCGATTACACCAAAGGAAAAAATCAAACAATTACTAGGACATTCACCTGATATTGCAGATGCCTTAATTATGAGAATATATTTTGAATTGAATAAAACTAAGATATTGTATTTTGGTTAACCTTTAATTGCGAAAATGAAATAAAACTAAGTTTTACTTTTGTGATTATATAAAACGAATAAATGATAAATTTAAAAGTCGGAGATATTGATTGTCAATTACCAAGTGAATGGAATGAAATAAAATTAAAAGATTATTCAAAAATTTATTCTATTATCAAAAGTGATTCATTTGTGGAACCTGATGAAGATGCTTCAATAAGATCCGAAGCGGAAAATAAAGTTTTAGATACACAGAGAGGATTGCACAATATAAAATTAAACAGAAAACTATTTTCTAAATTAACAGGCATTGAAGAATCAATTATAAATAAAGTTGATGCTAAAGAAATGTCTAACACATTAACATTAATGACTAATTTTTTAAATGGCAATGTTGAAGAAATGGCTATTGATGAAGGTTCTAAACGTTCATTTGAATATAATAAGAAAACATATTTTTATCCTGTTGCAGAAATGCGAACTTCAACTTTTGGAGATTTTATTGAAGCGGCTCAATTGGATATGTTAGCTGAAAAAGATGAGGCAGGAAAATTTGGAGTTATAGCAGAACAAATGGCGATTCTTTGCCGTGAACGTGGTGAAGATTATGACGAACAAAAGGTAATTAAAAAAACAAAGTTATTTGAAAATTTAACGATGAATGAAGTTTGGGGTTTCGTTTTTTTTTTGAACAAACAAATAAATACATACAAGAAAAATATCCAAATGTTTTCAAATCCGGAAACAGAAACGACAACCGGCACGCCACCAATAATTGGATTATCATGAAACCATATGGTTGGCTCAATACATTATATGATGTTGCAAAAACAGGATTATTTACTTTGAAAAATTTAAATGCAATTGATTCGGTTAGAGAAACAAATTTATACGTTGTGTTTACATATTTGTCATGGAGTTCGGCGCATAATGAATACGAAAATGAAGTAAGGAAAGGAATGGAAAACGAAGCTAAACAAAAATCAAATGCAAAACGAAATTCAAAATGAGCGCAGTAATAAATTCTGAAACAATTGTAAAATTAATGGAAACGAAATGGACGAATCAAACCGGATTAGGAGGATTTCATTTTGGTTGGCCGCAAGAAGTCGATGAAATACATTCTAAAAAATTGCCATTGATGGTAATGAATCCGCCAATGATGACGATTTCCACAAAATCATATAATAGTAATACAATTTTAGCAGATTCAAATTGGACATTTACCGTTTATCAATTAAACAATACAAATACGCGGGACGATTTAATAATTTTGGAGTTATGGGATACATTGGAAGATAAAGTTTTAAAGTGGTTTAATAGTTGGTGGCTAGATTTTCAAACACAAGGAAACGATTTTGTTTTAACTGCACCAATACAAATAACAAGAACAAAGGAAGCGTCAAACGATAGATTATTAGCTTTGAAGGTTACATTTAGTTTTAATTTTTACAGATATTGTAATCCTAGAGTTTAGAATAAATGAATACAGGAAAATTTAATAAGATTGCGACAGATATACAAATCATTTTAGGTTTAGAATTGATTTCTTTACAGCGTAATGCGTCCGGATCTTTGATAAATTCCTTTCAACATATAATAACACCAATTGGAGAATTTGGAATTGAAATTAAAATATTAGGAAATTCTTATTGGCGTGTGGTTGAATATGGTGTTAATGCTGAAAATGTGCCATATGATGCGAGTAATCGAAGCGGAGCAGGAAATTCAAAATATATTAATGGTTTAATGGATTGGATAAAAATAAAAGGTATTGCAAGTGATAGCGATGTGGTTCGAGGCATTGCATTTGCTATTGCTACAAAACAAACTTCAACACAGCGCGGAGGATTTGGTTATGGAAACCCAATGGATAAAAGTAAATTAGGATTTGTTAGAAAATCAGCCGAGAAAGTAAATTTTGAAATAAAAAAAATATCTAAAATCTATGAAATGGAAGTTGTTAAATTATTAAATGATGGTATTGGAAATGAAAATATTGAAATAATTATATAATGGCTATTGTAATAGATATTGAACCGGCAGGAAGCAAAATTTGCTCCACATTAATTCCGTTAGTTTTAGAAGTAACAGAAACAAC
>TARA_R110002096_G_scaffold291969_10_pt1 | contig 13265 bp, 11 predicted proteins | sample TARA_R110002096 | Tara Oceans TARA_R110002096 (sample SAMEA4397295) | marine metagenome | biome: Polar Biome; feature: [DCM] deep chlorophyll maximum layer (ENVO:01000326); material: water (ENVO:00002006), including particulate matter (ENVO:01000060) such as... | depth 35 m | reverse complement strand
TGGGCCGGATGCTGGCGGTCGTACAACGTCGGCGCCTGGTGCTGAACATACCTTTCTTTGTGGCCAGTATCATGGCTGCCTGGTTCGATTTTCTCAGCTTTTGCACCGGGCGCCTTGTCCGCAACCAGATTCTGACGCGCGATCAGGTCAAAGGCCTGCGCGCCGACAATGTGGTGTCGGACGGCGCGAGGGGCCTGGCCGATCTGGGAATCGAACCGACCAGTATGGAGTCTGTCCTGCCGGAATATCTGTGGCGGTTCCGCCCGTCGGGGCAATTTGCGGCCATCATGGACTCGGCCAAGAACCTGCGCAAAGCCCGGACCTGAACGGTCCCGGAAGGGGTCGGTACGACACCGTCCGCCCTTTTCTCGGGGTTTTTGAAGACTTGACCGAATTCATCCCGGTTTCTTCGACCGGGCATATTTTGCTGGCGGGCCATTTCATCGGCTTCGAAAGCGCCGGCAAGACCTTTTAAGTTGTCCTTCCGTTTGGTGCGGTGGTGTCGGTCGCTGCGGCCCGGTTGAGGGCGCTGTTTTCCGCAGCCCCGCACGACCCGGTAGCGCGGCGCACCATCCTTTCGGTGCTGATCGCCTTTCTGCCCGCCGTGGTGATCGGCGTGTTGGCACATGATTTCATCAAATCCGTGCTGTTTGAAAGTCCGTGTCTGATCTCGGTGATGCTGATTCTCGGCGGGGTCATACCGGTGTTTGTTGGCCGTTTCGCGCCGAACCCCGCCATACCGGCGCGATGAGACTGCCGCTCTGTATGTCGCTGGCAAATCGGTTCACCCAGACCCTGGCGATGATACCCGGCGTGTCGCGCTCGGACGCAACAATTGTCAGCGCGCTGATGATGGGCGCGGACAGGCGCGCCGCGGCTGCGTTTTCGTTCTTTCCGTCGATGCCGGCGATTGCCGGAGCATTTGCCTGCGACCTCTACAAAAACCGCAATGGTCCGGAGGCCGGCGTGATGAACGAAATCGCCATAGGGTTTGTCATGTCTCTCGCTTTTGCCGTTCTGGTTGCAAGCTGGCTGCTGAATTATGTCAGCAAGCATGGCGACGCTTTGTTCGGCGGGTGGCGAATCATCGTCGGTGGGCTAGCGCTTACCGCGCTTTCGTTGGGGTTTTAGCGACATAGGTCAGTAAAAGTTACCTAAAAAGACAACATATTGCTGCACGCCATGGCGCATTGCGAAAAATAATGCCATTTAGGTCAGTAATACTGACTTTTCATTCCCCGAAAGCCAAAGTATCAAGACTGCCTCAGCAGATTTCAGGGAGGCGCCGCTATGGCCAGAGAACCGATGCTCCGTTTCATAAATGTTGCACGGGAAATGCCGGAAAAGCGCCCGCCTGACCTGCGGACCCAGGATTTCCATGAGATTTACCGCGATTACGCGGCTGAAAAAGCGGCGGTGCAATCGGCCCGTTGCAGCCAGTGCGGTGTGCCCTATTGTCAGAACCACTGCCCGTTGCACAACAACATTCCCGACTGGTTGCGCATGACCGCCCAGGGCCGCTTGCAGGAAGCCTATGAGCTAAGCCAGGCCACCAACACCTTTCCGGAAATCTGTGGCCGTATCTGCCCGCAGGACCGTCTGTGCGAAGGCAACTGTGTTATCGAACAGGCCGGCCACGGTACGGTAACCATTGGCGCGGTCGAAAAATACCTGACCGATCTGGCCTGGGAAAACGGTTGGGTCAAGCCGATCAGACCGCGCGAAGAGCAGGCCGAAAGCGTCGGCATCATCGGGGCGGGCCCCGGTGGTCTCGCGGCGGCAGATGTACTGCGCCGGCAAGGCATTCAGGTGACGGTCTACGACCGCTATGACCGGGCGGGCGGGTTGATGACCTATGGCATCCCGAGCTTCAAGCTGGAGAAAACCGTTGTCATGCAGCGGATCGAACAGCTGGAAAACGCAGGTGTGCAATTCGTGCTGAACTGCACCGTCGGCGAGGACATCTCGTTCGAGGCGATCCGCGGCAAGCATGACGCCGTGCTGATCGCGACCGGTGTCTACAAGTCGCGCGACCTGGCAATGCCGGGTGTCGGTGCCGCGGGTATTGTTCCGGCTCTGGAATTCCTGACCGCCAGCAACCGCAAAAGCTTTGGCGACGAGGTCGAGGCCTATGATGACGGCACGCTGAACGCAGCAGGCAAGCGCGTCGTGGTGATCGGCGGTGGCGATACCGCGATGGACTGCGTGCGCACGGCGATCCGCGAAGGGGCGATTTCGGTGAAATGCCTCTATCGCCGCGACCGCGCCAACATGCCGGGCAGCCAGCGCGAAACCCAGAACGCCGAGGAAGAAGGCGTTGAATTCGTTTGGCTGTCTGCCCCCAAAGGCTTTTCCGGCAGTGACGCTGTCGAGGGCGTGATGGTGCAGAAGATGCGCCTTGGCGCGCCGGACGCGTCGGGCCGTCAACGCCCCGAAGTGATCGAGGGTGCTGACTATGTCGAGCCCTGCGATCTGGCGATCATGGCGCTTGGTTTCGAACCCGAGGATCTGCCGACGCTCTGGGGCCAGCCGGAGCTTGGCGTCACGCGCTGGGGCACGGTGAAGGCCGATTTTCAGACCCACGCCACCAATTTGCCTGGCGTCTACGCTGTGGGCGATATCGTGCGCGGGGCAAGTCTTGTGGTCTGGGCAATCCGCGACGGGCGCGAGGCGGCGGAAGCCATGCTCGACTATATCGCGCAAGGCGCGCAGGTCGCGGCGGAATAACCGCCGCGGCAGGACTTCACCGGAAAATCTGGGTCGCTGCATCGGGTCGCCTGACAACAGGCCGCGCAGTCTCCCGGAACCAGCCGGAAACCGCAAAAATATGTCTGACCCAGAACAGGGGAGCCCCATTTCAATGACCGACGGCCCGCTCGACATCCAACTGATCCGCGACACCGATGTGTTGCGCGCCTGGCGGTATGTCGGGCAAAGTCGCCGCCTGGTCGTCTGCTTTTCGGGGCTGGGCAAGAACCAGTCGCAACCGCCAGGGTTCGAGTTTTCGTCGGTGGCGACGGGCGGCGGGGAAGACCATGTCCTTTATATCGCGGACCCGAACCGCAGTTGGCTTAACCAGCCCGGCCTGATCGCCGAAATCGTGGCCCTGGTCGAAGAGGTCAAGGCCGAGGTTTCGGCGACGCAGGTTGTGGCGCTAGGGCATTCGATGGGTGGCTTTTCGGCCTGTGTCCTGCCGTTTTTCACGCCGGTGCAATATGTGTTGGCGCTGTCGCCCCAGGTTTCGGTGCATCCAGACATCGTGCCCGACGATCCGCGCTGGATGACCCAGCGCGAAGCGATCGACAACATAGATATTACCGACGTCGGCACATATCTGATGCCCGACACCTACTATGTTGTGGTCTACGGTCGTCATGGCCGCGAGGCGCCACAGCGCGACCGCTTCCCGAACCCCGACCATCTCTCACTGTTCGTGATGCCGATGACGCACCACAACACGGCGGCGCGCCTGAAAGGACTCGGTCTGCTGACAGACCTTCGCGACCTGGTGTTTGACGGGCAGATCAATGAGGCCGGCGAATTGCTGAAATCGGGGGCACACGCCCATTTGACGGAAGGCGAACCCTTGATGACTTATGGAGAGGCGACCAGATGATCCGCGCAGTTGCCGTTTTCGTATTGCTGGTTCCGGGTACAGGACTGGCCGGTACGTTTGTCCCGCCCAAAGGGTGCACCGGGTTTTTGACCGTGCAATCCCGCGGTTGCCGGGTCTCGAACCATTATATCTGTAGCCAGGATGCCCCCGGCGACCAGTGGCGCGCCGATTTCGACCAGGACGGTGTGTATTTCGCCAGCCGCATCGATGGCGAAGGCCAATGGGCCGAGACGCTCGACCTGGTGCGCGGCACGCGGCAGACGCTTGCGCCCGCGCCGCGTGACCCGGCCTCGTTCACCGAATTGCTGGGCGGAATGGATACCTATGATTTCGCCCTGGAAACCGACGACGGCAGCGCCAGCAAGGTGCGCGGCTTTGACCGGTTGACCGGAAAGACGGTGGTGATCGATGGCGTGACCCTGTCCGAAACGGCGTTTGAATACACCGAAACCGATCTGAACAGCAATTTGACCCGCCGGTCGCGCGGGAATGAGTATATCAGCCCGACCTGGCGGTTGTTCTTTTCAGGGCCCTCCGAATGGGACGATGGCAACGGCTTCGTTCCGGTTGACGTCAGCCCGGTGCAGTTTGTCCTGCCTGGCGAAAATGGCTTTTTCAGCACAGAGCCATTGTTTGGCTGCGACGCGGTACTCAGCAATTATCGACCGGGGGTGAACGATGGAAACTGAACTGGAACTGGGCGGGTTTTACACCTGCGTCCAGGATGATCTGGACCCGGTGGTGATCTGGATCGGCCGGGTTGATCTGCCCGCCGATCTGGGGATGGGCGCCAAGGCCCCGGTGGTCAGCCTGGTGGTCAAAGGGGCCGAGGACGGCACCCCGGTCATCAGCCACGCGCCATTCTGGGAAAGCTTTGCGCTCGGCGGCGAGATCATGGACGCCGACCCGTTCAACGTCGACGAAGAAGGCTTCGCCGACAATTACAACATCTGGCGCGACGCCTATGACGCGGGCGACGCGCAACCCTGGGCAATGACACCGAATGAAGTTTACGGCCAGATGATGGAAGAAATCCAGGCGGAGATCGAGGGATGAACGTTGCGGCCCCGCTGTCAGGTGTCTGCGTCTGCGGCGCGGTGACGGTGACGCTCGTACCGGCCCTTCCTGAGTTGCACGCCTGCCACTGCGATACCTGCCGCCGCTGGACCGGTGCCGGGCTGTTGGTGATCGAGGGGCAAGGTGGCACTGTCACCTACAGTGGGCCGGTGAAAAGCTATGCCTCGTCAGATTGGGCAGAGCGCGCCTGGTGCGACACCTGCGGCACAACGCTTTGGTACAGGCTGACAGTTCCGGGGCACGAAGGCTACAACGTCTCGGCGGGCCTGTTTGAAGATGCCGGGGGCTTTACCCTGGGCAAGGAAATTTACATTGATCGAAAACCCGGCGGCTATGCTTTTGCCGGCGATCACGAACGCAAGACGAAGCATGAAGTCGAAGCAACTTTCGCTTCTTACGGTGAGGAAACAGCACAATGACCAAATATGATGAAGCATGGGTCGCCGCCGAAGAGGCAAAGCGCGCCTTCATGGACGCCAACGGGCTTTATAAATCCGACGACGAGCACTCCTCGTGCGGGGTTGGCCTGGTGGTTGCCATTTCGGGCAAGCCGACGCGCAAGGTCGTCGAAAACGGTATCAACGCGCTCAAGGCGATCTGGCACCGCGGCGCTGTCGATGCCGACGGCAAGACCGGCGATGGCGCGGGCATCCATGTGCAGATCCCGGTGCCTTTCTTTTATGACCAGGTGCGCCGCACCGGGCATGAGCCGGACGTGAACAAGCTGATCGCCGTGGGTCAGGTGTTCCTGCCGCGCACCGATTTTGCGGCGCAGGAACGCTGCCGGACCATCGTGGAAACCGAAGTTCTGCGCATGGGCCACTATATTTACGGCTGGCGTCATGTGCCGGTCGATACGACCGTGCTGGGCGAAAAGGCCAATGCCACGCGCCCCGAGATCGAACAGATCCTGATCCGCTGTGACAAGGACATCGATCAGGAACAGTTTGAGCGCGATCTCTACATCATCCGCCGCCGGATCGAGAAAGCTGCCCTCGCCGCACAGATCCAGGGGATTTACCTGTGCAGCCTGTCGTGCCGCAGCATCATCTACAAAGGCATGATGCTGGCTGAGCAGGTCGCGGTGTTCTACCCCGACCTGATGGACGAGCGCTTTGAATCGGCATTTGCGATCTATCATCAGCGCTATTCCACCAACACTTTCCCGCAGTGGTGGCTGGCGCAACCGTTCCGCATGCTGGCCCATAACGGCGAGATCAACACGCTGAAAGGCAACGTCAACTGGATGAAAAGCCATGAGATCCGCATGGCATCGAATACGTTTGGCGACATGGCTGAAGACATCAAGCCGATCATCCCCGGCGGCACCTCTGACAGTGGCGCGCTCGACGCGGTGTTCGAGGCGATGGTGCGATCCGGCCGCAACGCGCCGATGACCAAGACGATGCTGGTGCCGGAAGCCTGGTCAAAGACCACGATCGACATGCCGCAGAAATGGGCCGACATGTACGCCTATTGCAACGCCGTGATGGAACCGTGGGACGGCCCCGCCGCCCTTGCGATGACCGATGGCCGCTGGGTCTGTGGCGGGCTTGACCGCAACGGGTTGCGCCCGATGCGCTATGTCATCACCGGCGACGGCATGCTGATCGCCGGGTCCGAGGCCGGAATGGTACCGATTGACGAAAGCACCGTGCGTGAAAAGGGCGCGTTGGGGCCGGGGCAGATGATTGCCGTCGATATGAAAGAGGGCAAGCTCTATCGCGACACCGCGCTGAAAGACAAGCTTGCCGCGGCACAGCCCTTCAGCGAATGGATCGAGAAGGTTGTCGACCTCAACAGCCTGCTGAGCGACGTGCCGGAAACAGCATGCTTCGCGGGAGCCGATCTGCGCATGCGCCAGATCGCGGCCGGCTATTCGCTGGAAGAACTGGAGCAGGTCCTGGCCCCGATGGCCGAGGACGGCAAGGAAATGATCGCCTCGATGGGTGATGACACGCCGGCCGCCGTGCTGTCGCAACAGTACCGCCCGCTCAGCCATTTCTTCCGTCAGAACTTCAGCCAGGTCACCAACCCGCCGATCGACAGCCTGCGCGAAAGCCGGGTGATGAGCCTGAAGACCCGTTTCGGCAATCTCAAGAACGTGCTCGACGAAAACTCGGGCCAGACCGAAATCCTGGTGCTGGAAAGCCCGTTCATCGCCAATGCCGAATTTGCGGTGATGGTCAAGCAATTCGGTGACAGCGTGGCTTTCATCGACTGCACATTCGAACGCACCGGTGATACCGATGCACTGCGCCAGGGGTTGGAGCGGATAAGGGCCGAGGCCGAAGATGCCGTGCGTTCAGGCGCAGGACACCTGGTGCTGAGCGATGAACATCAGAGCGTCGACAAGGTGTCGATGCCGATGATTTTGGCCACCAGCGCCGTGCATTCCTGGTTGACGCAAAAAGGGCTGCGGACCTTCTGTTCGGTCAATGTGCGGTCGGCAGAATGTATCGACCCGCATTATTTTGCCGTGCTGATCGGTTGCGGTGCGACCACTGTCAACGCCTATCTGGCGCAGGATTCGATTGCCGACCGCATTGGCCGTGGCCTGATCGAAGGCAATCTGACCAACGCCACGCGCCGCTACCGCGATGCCATCGACGCGGGCCTGCTGAAGATCATGTCGAAGATGGGGATCTCGGTCATCTCGTCCTATCGTGGCGGTCTGAACTTCGAGGCGGTGGGCCTGTCTCGCGCCATGGTGGCCGAGTATTTCCCCGGTATGCACAGCCGTATTTCCGGCATCGGCGTTTCGGGTGTACAGCACAAGCTGGTTGAGGTTCACGCCCGCGGCTGGCAGGGAGGCAGCGATATCCTGCCGATCGGCGGCATCTACAAGGCGCGGCGTTCGGGCGAAAAACATGCCTGGGAAGCCCAAACCATGCACCTGCTGCAAAGCGCCTGTGATAAGGCCAGCTTTGATCTTTGGAAGCAATACAGTGCGACAATGCGGGCCAACCCGCCGATCCACCTGCGCGACCTGCTCGACATAAAATCGCTGGGCAAACCGGTGCCGATCGAAGAGGTGGAAAGCATCACCTCGATCCGCAAGCGTTTCGTGACACCGGGAATGAGCCTCGGGGCGCTGTCGCCCGAGGCGCACAAGACCCTGAGTGTCGCGATGAACCGCATCGGCGCCAAGTCTGACAGCGGCGAAGGCGGCGAAGACCCGGCGCATTTTGTGCCCGAAGCCAACGGCGACAACCCAAGTGCCAAGATCAAGCAGATCGCCTCGGGGCGCTTTGGCGTCACTGCGGAATACCTGAACGCCTGCGAGGAACTGGAAATCAAAGTGGCCCAGGGCGCGAAACCCGGTGAGGGTGGCCAGTTGCCAGGCATGAAAGTGACAGAGCTGATCGCGCGCCTGCGGCTCTCGACCAAGGGGGTGACGCTGATCTCGCCACCGCCGCACCATGACATCTACTCGATCGAAGACCTGGCCCAGTTGATCTATGACCTCAAGCAGATCAACCCACGCGCCAAGGTGACGGTAAAGCTGGTATCCTCCAGCGGTGTCGGTACCATTGCGGCGGGCGTGGCCAAGGCCAAGGCCGATGTCATCCTGATTTCCGGCCATAACGGCGGCACGGGTGCGTCGCCTGCGACATCCATCAAATACGCCGGTCTGCCGTGGGAAATGGGCCTGACCGAGGCGCATCAGGTGCTGGCGATGAACAACCTGCGCGAACGGGTGACGCTGCGCACCGATGGCGGCCTGCGTACCGGCCGCGACATCGTGATGGCGGCAATGATGGGGGCCGAGGAATACGGCATCGGCACCGCCGCACTGATCGCCATGGGTTGCCTGATGGTGCGCCAGTGCCAGAGCAACACCTGCCCCGTGGGCGTGTGCACCCAGGACGACGCCCTGCGTGCCAAGTTCACCGGGACGGCGGACAAGGTGGTGAACCTGATCACCTTCTACGCCCAGGAAGTGCGCGAAATCCTGGCCGGAATCGGGGCGCGGTCGCTGGATGAGATTATCGGGCGCGCTGATCTTCTGAGCCAGGTCAGCCGCGGTTCGGCGCATCTGGATGACCTTGATCTGAACCCGCTGTTGATCGCCGTCGATGGTGCCAACCGGATCACCTATGACCGCTCGAAGCCGCGCAATGCCGTGCCCGATACGCTTGATGCCGACATCGTCAAGGACGGGTCGCGCTTCTTTGAAGACGGTGAAAAGATGCAGCTTTCCTATGCCGTGCGCAACACGCTGCGCACCATCGGAACGCGGGCGTCCAGCCATATTGTCAAACGTTTCGGCATGCGCAACAGCCTTCAGGAAGATCATCTGACGGTGAAACTCTCGGGGTCGTGTGGCCAGTCGCTGGGGGCCTTCGCGGTTCGCGGACTGAAGCTGGAGGTGTCGGGCGATGCCAACGACTATGTCGGCAAGGGCCTGTCGGGCGGGATGATCGTGGTTCGGCCACCGATGTCCAGCCCGCTGGATGCCTCGGAAAACACCATCATCGGCAACACCGTGCTATATGGTGCGACCGATGGCCACCTGTTCGCTTGCGGCCGCGCAGGCGAGCGTTTTGCGGTGCGCAACTCTGGCGCGAATGTGGTGGTGGAGGGCTGCGGCTCGAACGGGTGCGAGTATATGACGGGGGGTGTCGCGGTCATTCTGGGCCGGATCGGCGCGAACTTCGGGGCAGGAATGACGGGCGGCATGGCCTATCTTTACGACCCCAAGGGAATTGCCGAAGACTTTATGAACCTGGAAAGTCTGGTCACCTGTGCTGTCAGCCATCCGCATTGGGAGGCGCAGTTGAAAGGTCTGATAGGCCGACACGCCGCAGAGACCGGCAGCGCAAAAGCAAAGCAGATTCTGGCAGACTGGACGACAGAGCGGGCCAACTTCCTGCAAGCCTGCCCGAAAGAAATGCTGGTGCACCTGCCCTGTCCTTTGTCAGACGAGCGCGAGGCCATGCCGGCAGAATAGGTGCGTGACATGAATTTTGAAAACTAAATGACCCGGCGGCTCAGACCGCCGGATTATGCACAATTCTTCTAAAATACGCCGCATTTTGTCCTTATCTCCTGGGCATAACGAAACAATCAGAGTCGTAATATCTGTTTGTAGTTATGGGGGCGGGCAATGCCGACACAGTATACTGACCAGTTTTTCGTCATGGACCCCGGCAACCCGCCCCCAAGTGGGACGGCGTTGCAGGTCCAGAAGTTCAATTTCCTGGACAGCAACGATGACAATCTAATCCGCCCGAACGGGGGTGATACGTTCAACGGGTTGCGGATTACCTCGGTCTGGCAGGGTGACCGGATAACCGTGGTCATGAACGGCGTCAGGGTAACCATCACGGGTGTGACCTTTTACACCTCGGGTGGGCCTGCAGTTTTCACACCGACGGATGGCACCATCCTCAGCAATGCGGTGTTCCGCAGCTCGACATTCGTGACGAACAGCACCCAGACGCCGGTCGGCAATTTCGGGCCGCCCTGTTTTGTCCGGGGCACATTGATTGACACCGTGAATGGCCCCCGCGCGGTTGAGACGCTAAACGTGGGTGATATGGTCATCACCCGCGATCAGGGGCCGCAACCGCTGCGCTGGGTCGGTCTCCGGGTTTGCGCCGGAGAGCGCGACAACGCCCCGATCCGCTTTGCGCCAGGGGCCATTGGCAACACAAGGGCGTTGTTGGTTTCGCCACAACACCGGATTTTGTTGACCGGCTGGAAGGCGCAACTGTATTTCGGCGCGGAGGAGGTGCTTGTGCCCGCCAAGCATCTGACAAATGGCGATACCATCTGTCGCGCCCCATGCCCAACGGTGACATATCATCACCTGCTGCTGGACCAGCATCAGATTATCTGTTCTGAAGGTGCCGATACCGAAAGTCTGTATCCCGGCGACACGATGCTGCGCGACAACCCGCAGATGCAGGCCGAAATTAGCGCGATTTTCCCCGAATTGGCGACCCCGACCGGCCGCGGCAACTGGCAGACCGCCCGGCCCACGGCCGGCCTGCGCGAGGCGAAGGTTTTGATGGCGGCTTGACCGCGAGGGTGGGTTCGTGGCTATAGGAGGCATGGCCAAACGCACCACCCGCCCCAAAAGCCGCCACGCGGCGGTTTCCCTGCCCCGGCGTATTCTGCGCTGGGTCTATCGCGCGATCGGTGCGGTCACACTGTTTTTTCTGGCACTGGTGTTGCTGTTTTCAGTGCTGAATCCCCCGACCGATCAATACATGATGCAAGAAAGCAGACGGCTGGGCGGGATAAAACAGGAATGGGCGTCCTGGGACGAGATTGCGCCTGTCATGGCGCGTTCCGTCGTGGCGGCCGAGGATGCCAATTTCTGCCTGCACTGGGGCTTTGACATGGGTGCGATCCGCGCTGCGATTGATGCGGGGGGAACCAGGGGTGCCTCGACCCTGACGCAGCAGGTGGTCAAGAATGTCTTTCTGTGGCAAGGCCGGAACTACACCCGCAAAGCGCTGGAGGCGTTGCTGACACCGCTGGTCGAGATATTCTGGTCCAAGCGAAGGATCCTGGAAGTTTACCTGAACGTTGCAGAATTTGACGAGGGCGTCTTTGGGGTCAAGGCCGCGGCCGCAACATATTTTGCGGTTGAGCCGGATGCCTTGACGGCGGTCCAGGCGGCGCGGTTGGCGGCAGTACTGCCAGATCCCAAAGGTCGCGACGCCGCAAATCCGGGTGGTTTTGTGCGCAAACGTGCCGCCTCCATCGCCGATGGTGCGGATACGATCAAAGCAGATGGCCGGGCAGCCTGTTTCGAAGAGTGATCCGGGTATTCCGATGCGGGATTGAATTTTCCGGCCAGAGGTGGAAAAGAGAAGGCATGACAACCCCGCCGAAAGCAGCCCCGCGATGAACCGTCTTTACCATTTTCCCCTGTCACCTTTTTGCCGCAAGGTTCGCCTGACGCTGGCCGAGAAGAAACAGGAAATAGAGCTGATCGAGGAACGCTATTGGGACCCGTCGCCTGAATTTCTGCGGCGCAATCCGGCTGGCAAGGTGCCTGTGCTGAAAATCGACGCCAAAGTGCTGACCGAAAGCCAGGCGATCTGTGAATACCTCGAAGACCTTCACCCCACGCCGCAACTGATGCCGCGCGACGCCGAAGGGCGCTATGAGGTGCGGCGCATCTGTGCCTGGTTTGATGATAAATTCCACGATGAGGTGACATCAAAGCTGTTGTACGAGCGGGTCAACAAGAAGGTCATGCAGTTGGGATACCCCGACAGCAAAGCCGTGAAATTCGGGGCTTCGCGCATCAAGTACCATCTGGATTACATGAGTTGGCTACTGGATCAACGACGCTGGCTGGCGGGCGATGTGATGACTCTGGCCGACTTTACCGCCGCCGCACATCTGAGTTGCCTTGATTATATCTCGGATGTGGACTGGAATCGCAGCGCCAATGTCAAGGACTGGTACGCCAAGATCAAATCGCGCCCTTCTTTCCGGCCCCTGCTGGCCGATCAGGTGTCGGGTTTCCCGCCGCCCGCGCATTATGCCGATCTCGACTTCTGAGGCTCAACGCCACGGGCCGAAACCATAGCCCAGATAGTCGCGGCTGTAGGCCTCCTGGGCTGCATCTTCCAGTTCGGCATCATAGATCCCGGCCAACAGGTCTGCCGAAGGATCCTGAACGTTGGACAATGCCGGGCAGGCCACCCCCAGTTCTGCCGCCAGAAAGGCAAGGCCGGTTTCAAGGCGGTCTTCTCGCAGCACCAGGTCGGGTCCCTGAAACTGGGCAAACCCCTGAAGGGTGGCCGTCTGCGTGGCAAATTGCGGGGCAACGCGCATCCCGGACTGGCCCGAAACATTCAACTTCAGAAAATGCAGAAACCCCAGAAACAGATTGCGGTGGTCAGCGTGGTCCAGGGGCGTGCCGGGTTCCGGCAGTGCGAGTTTGTAGCTTTTTATCAGGGCAGTGTGGATCTGCGGCAGCTTTGCCGGCAGGATCATGGTACAAAATCCGTGATGCGCCCGCGCAAGGGGATGGCGCAGCACGGTAAAGCTGCGATGCGCTGGCCCGGCACGCATCCATTGCCGCAGCGTCTTTTGATTGAGATTGTCGGTAACCTCGCCGAGGCCCGCAAGCCAGCCCTGCACCGCAGTTTCCGGCCCGCCGCGTACCGGCATATAACACGCCCGCCCCGCAACCAGAAACGACGGCACGGCCGCATTGCGTCGGGGTTCGAAATTCGGGGTGCGCGACAGGTTGAACCGGTCAAGCCGCGCCAGCGCGAGGCTGATCGCTTCGGGATTTTCCACCTTTTCGGATATCGGTGCGGGGTTTTGCTTTTTCAACGACCCGTCCGGTGTCTCCAGCCGGGCGGTGATGCCCAGGAACCGGGCGAGGCCATTCAGGACATCGGTGTCATTGAGGTCGTCATAGTCAATGTAGAACGCTGTCTGTCCAGAAGTTTGCAGCCCGTGCATCAGTTGGACCTGAAACGCCTGCAACTTGGTGACATGGGCTTCGAACTCTGCCCCGTCGAAGGGGATTTTCGCGGTTTTCAGCTTTTTGGCGTTGGTCAGTTTCCATTGCCCGGTGGCCCTGGCGATTTTC
>TARA_R110002096_G_scaffold169779_1_pt1 | contig 13268 bp, 7 predicted proteins | sample TARA_R110002096 | Tara Oceans TARA_R110002096 (sample SAMEA4397295) | marine metagenome | biome: Polar Biome; feature: [DCM] deep chlorophyll maximum layer (ENVO:01000326); material: water (ENVO:00002006), including particulate matter (ENVO:01000060) such as... | depth 35 m | reverse complement strand
TAACTATAGATAAAAATAAATATAACTTTTATGCAAAAGAATTTGAAAAGCTCGATTTTAGTGGATTTATTGATTCAAACTTTAGAAAACTTATCTACAAAAGAACTGATTTTCTGAGAAGAAAATTTGAGTATGAAGAAGCCATTTCGATTTTATCAAAGGCTATATCATTGACAAAAAATAAGAAAGACACCACCTCATTAGCTTTTTTTCATAAAGTACTATCTACCCATTACTATCATTTAGGTGAATTGGATTCCACTTCTGTACAACTTGAAAATGCATTTCTTTTCTATAAATATCTCAATGATAAAGCAGAAATGGGAATAATTGAAATTCGTAAAGCAAGAGTAGCATTTGAATTAGGAAATTATGAAAATGCAATTAAGTATTCTTTCCGGGCCATTGAGTTGCATAAAGCTGCTGGAGATCAAGCAAAAATGGCTATTTCTTACCTTCAGTTGGGGAATACTTATTTGTATTTGTCGAATCATAAAGGTGCAAAAAAATACTTTGAGCTCGCTGGCATTCTTTTTAGGAAAACTGAAAATGAATACGGGTATGCTGAAGCAATTTCAAATACAGGACTGGTTGATATAAAAACTAAACAATATCGAAAAGGGATTAACAAGCAATTTAGCGCGCTTAACTATTTTACTAAAGAAGGTTATGCCATTAATGCAGGGCTTAGTTATCATTTTTTAGTTGATGCGTACTATGGACTTCAACAATACGACAGCTGTATATATTTCAATAAATTGGCAAAAAAAGAATTTATAACATCAAATCATCAAAAAGGGATTAGCCAGAATTACTTAAACGAAGCTAGGGTGTTTTTAAAGAAGAAAGAATTTGAAAATGCCTTAAAAAGTGTATTAAAATGCTATGAAATTGCTGTCGAAAATTCTTACAATAAACTGTTGGAAGATTCAAATTTTGAACTTTATAGAATTTACAAAAAGCTCAATCAAAAAATGAAGAGCTATGAACATTTGGAACAGTATGTGAAAATAAAAGATAGCCTCAACTTTAACCCTTATGCCTTACAAAGTGAAGCCATGAAATATCATTTGGCCGCAGAAGAAGCTGAGTTATATCGTCAACTTGCCGAAGAACGCGCTCAATTACAGATTGAAAAAGGAGCAAAAACAAAGCAACAGCTGATTAATACCATTGTTATTGCTATTCTGATATTAATTTCACTCTTCATTTCCATCTTTTATTTGCTTAGAAATAGAAAACTCAACAAAAACCTGAGCATACAAAGAGTACAGTTATCAGAAGATCTAAAGGTGAAAGAATCTTTAATAAGTGAAATTCACCATCGAGTAAAAAACAATCTACAAGTCATAAATAGCATGCTTAGCTTGCAGAATCAGTATGTTTATGACGATTCATTAAAGAAAATAATTGACGATTGTAGGGCTCGAATTATATCAATGTCTTTGATTCATGAGAGCTTATATCGAAAGAAAGATTTTAAAGAAGCTTTTTTTAGCAGTTACATCAAAGAACTCTTACCTAGATTGATAAGCACATACAGGACAGACCAAAATAAGATACATCTCAACATGGACATTGAACCCATTAAGCTTTCGCTAGATAACTCTTTACCTTGTGGCCTACTCATTAATGAAATTGTTTCCAATTCATTAAAACATGGATTCCCAGATGGAAAAGAGGGGAATATTAGTATTGAATTAAAACAACTTAAAGGGGTTGTTCATTTAACAGTTGCTGATAATGGCGTTGGTTTAAAAGATGGTCAGTCTTACAAGGTTAATGATTCCTTTGGCTTACTTCTTATAGAAATATTAGCGAATCAACTCGATGCAAACTTAAACATAGATACCTCAAATGGCTTTTCATACCAAATCAAATGGAAAAACGATTCCTTCAAAGCTGAATATTCATGACTTACAATAATTACCTGAAAAACATGCTTTTAGCTTTTGCTTACTAAGAATAGAATAATATTTTTGATACAGTGCTTATTTTAAGCTATTAGTGTTTTATACTTCAAAGGATTATAAATTTATGGAAGCGGTTTAGCGAGCGTTTGGCTTAAAAGCAAAGGAGGATAGATTCTATTATTTTTTAGTGCTCATTAACTTAGATCAATTGCATTTTATCACCAACTGGTTTGCCTTTGAAACAGTTGTTTTTACTCGAAGAAAGTTACATTAAACATGGTTATAAAATCAATGCTATTTGCTATTCGTAACTGTTTCTAAACTTTTTTTCTACTGAGAAATTAATGAGGTTCATAAAGTTTTCATGAACGCCAAGTGTAATGTCTAGTTGAAGTTGTTCAATTAATTTAATAATTTGTTCTGGTTTGAATTGCAAATCGGGAATTGAGATGTATTTTTCGAACAAGCTACCAATGCTTTTGTAATAAAGTTGCTCAAAAACACTTTGGTTTTCAGGTTTTTCTTCGGCATATTCGTAGGAGTTAATATTAAAAGATTCTAATACACTACCCACGTAATCTTTGTGCAGGATTTGTTTTGGGTTAACGATATTAAGCTCTTTAATTTCAGGATGTAGAAAAGCATATAGCACTGCTTTCGAAACAAAGTCAACCGGCACAATATTTAAACCACTTTGCTTGTCAATCCATATTCTGAAAGTGTCTTTGAATTGCTTGGCATATTTATCTAAAAATATGGGCCAAGAGTAGAATACATCAAACTTGGGTGTTTCAAAAAACGGGCGATCGAGCAATCTACCACAAATAATGCTTGGCCGTAATATTTGCGCATGAATACCCTTTTGCTCACATACTTCTTTCACGTAGCATTCACTTTGGTATTTCGACTTTTCGTAAGGGTTTCTAAAGTTTGTAACTTGATATGAATTGATTTTATCGTCTACCTTTTTATTTTGAATGCCAAAAGAGTATGCGGTACTGATGTATAAAAATCGATCAACCTTATTAGGTAAATTCTGAAGTATGTTTTTGGTAACGAGGTAGTTTTGGGTATGCGATTTTTCTTTCGATTCGCTTGTGTTCAGCAAGTTGGTTGAACCCGCGCAATGAATCACCGTGTCGAAATGGTACTCTTCTAAATCAGCTTTTTTAAGTGAGGTTAAATCGATAGAGATGACTGTTACTTTTTTCAAACATTCCTCCAATGTAAATGCGTTGAGAAAAGCAGGCCTGGAGTTGCTTGTTAAAATAGCAATTAAACGCTGTTCTGCGGTTAATTTATTTCCTCGAATTACCAAGAAAAGGTGGTCAACGGTTTTTTCAACAAGCGCCTTGCGAATCCAGTCAAATAAAATGTGGCTACCAATAATTCCTGTGGCACCTGTTAATAGGCAATTCATAGTAGAAAGGGTATATCTAAATTGATGTTGCGAAATTACAGTAAGAATTGGCTTAAACGGTTATTAAATTTTAGATTCAAGATGCTCAATCATTTTAATTGTTTAGGGTTTTAGTGGGCGTAATTTGAAACCAGAAACCCTGCCACAGAGCAAGGGTAAAAGAGGGTGTAAGTAAATCTAAGGCAACGTTTTTCTGCTTTCTCGACGGTGGCGATTTTCTTTTCATCGAGAATAAACTTACTAAAAAGCCAATAACTCTGATTTACTTCCTTTCCAGCCACAAGTTATACCAATTAACTTTTTATATGTCGCTTTGGTAGTTCCTTATCTAGATTGCTGGTGCTATAACTTGAAATCACAATCGCTATTTTAACTCAGGTTTTGCCTTTGTTGTTTTATATTTCAGGTTCTGCCCAATCTGAATTTCTCACAAATACAGTGTATTGTACATATGGTTTACCCTTTTCTTCAAATTCAAATTTTTCTGTAACAGGCAACAGTTGAATAATCTTATTCATTCTATTTGAATTTGCGTATGGGCTATTCTCAGCATTCATTTTTACGAGCGATTTGTGATATTCGGGAGTCATTCTTTTAAAGTCCTTAATTCCATATATGTATATAAAGAGCATTTCGTCAGACGAAATCGGCATCTTAGTATACGGCCCCTTATCTCTCATAAATTCAGGTAATTCATTTGATTTCCTTACCATATAGCTGTCCAACATTAAAAAATTCATAGAAAGAATATTATTCTCTAAACCTAAATCAGACATCCTTATCAATGACGCAAGAGGTTGTTTTCCGTTAACCTGATACTGAAAAACGTGATACAGACCAAAATAACCGTAAGCCTTCTCCTTGCTGCTATTCATTTGTTTATATAAGCTATGAAAGTTATCAAATAGAACCTTTTCTCGGTTTGTATTTTCAGCGTAGTTGGTAAAATTGTTCCTTATGTGGGTCAATGTGAACAAAGTGTCTGGTGAGTTGGAAAAAATCGAATCCAAAAGGTCAATTTGATTGAGTATTGCACTCAACTCTACAGTTTCTTTTATTTTAACTTCTGTTGACTTGTTTAAAGTATTTAAAAAGTTTAATGTGAGTTGAACATCTTGTAGTTTATCTACACCAATGAATTTAAACTTATTATGCTCCGACAATTGTTGGTAATACTGATGGAATTTGCGGTATTTATCAAAGTAGTCTTTGTTGTTTCTACCTTGAATAACGGCCCATTTTTTCAACGCATCTTTTAGAAGAGTTTCATCTCCACTTTCCATATATAGATTTATAAGTAAAGATTGTACATAGTCTAATTCTGCAAAGTATTGTCGAACATTATAATTTGCATGCAAATGTGAAAATAAATCATAATCGAACTTTTGAGGTTCCTCAAATCCGTGTATTTCACCAACCAAAATCAATCGATTCTCACTAATATCCTTTTCTAAGCTTTTAAAACTAAAAGACTCACTTAAAGGAATCGTTTCACTATTCTCTTTTAAATAGGCTATATACTTATCGCCTGTTGAATATTCCCAAAGATGAAACCCACCGTACATTAAACCTAGAAACAGTAAAATTCCGATAGTTCCCTTAATGGTCACTTTTAAAATTCTTTTTATCATTTTTTTAATAATTTTTTGTATTTCTATACAATGTGGTAAAACGTTTTTGTGTATTCAACTTAGTGATAGATATAGAGCAGTTCACTTACTTTAATCGCTGCCAAAATACTGAATTTTAGTCATTCTAATATCAAGTCGCTTAACCACATACATTCTTTCCGCATGATTATTCTATTTGAACCAATTAAAACTACTTCAATTCCAGCATCTTTCGGATTTGTTTAATAAAGATAAAGGGGAGCATTGCCGAGGAGATTCTTTGAGAAAAGGGCATGCTATCTTAAAACTAAATGTTGTCTTTTGAAAATCGAATTTATGAAAAATTTAATGGAGAGCTATCTGATTAATTTATTCTTCTAGTGAAGTTTGACACGTCCTAACATAAGTTTACCACGTCACCCGCTATTTCTTTTATACAATGTTGTATGCCTGTGCTTTCTTTTTCTTTTCTTGCGGGGATGGCTTTGTAAGCTCTTTGACAAATGTGTTTGACTAAGCGTTGGTTTTTTTACACTGATGCATAACTAGTATATAAACGAATACCTTTTTCAAGAAATATTTCAATTAAATGAAAGCATTCACCATTATATTGTAAGCTTTTGCTTTTTGATACACCATTAATTTTTCAAAATCAAACATTTCAGTGTGAGTTGGAGTGTGAGTCTTGAGGGACAAAACAGCATTACGTGTGAGTTTTTTCGTCTCTCGACTCAAAACTCACACTCCATACTGTAGTTAGTTAGCGTTGAATTTTTGCAACTTAAAAATTAAGTTAACCCTTTAATTAATGAGAATAACATCTTGGATAATTCTTCAGAATCAGAATAAAAGCTGTTAAAAATATCTTCAGAAATGATTTCAATGTCCTTCAAATAATCAAAAATTGCAACACATTCAAATGTAGAGCCTCTTGCAATGATGTAAAAGTTTTTTCTATCTGGTTTGGTAAATCTTCCTGTACCTTCGGCAATGTTCAACATAATACTAAAAGAAGCGCGTCTAAGTTGATCATTTGTAGTTCTATTAATTTTAGTATCAGAAAGAAAAGCATTCACCTTTATATTGTAAGCTTTTGCTTTTTGATAGACCATTAATTTTTCAAAATCAAACATTTCAGTGTGAGTTGGAGTGTGAGTCTTGAGGGACAAAACAGCATTACGTGTGAGTTTTTTCGTCTCTCGACTCAAAACTCACACTCCATACTGTTTAGTGGAGCCGGAGGGATTCGAACCCTCGTCCAAACAAGGAATACATAAGCTTTCTACAAGCTTAGCAAACTATTAATTTTCGAAACTAGACCGGAAGTTTACGTCCTACCTAATCCTTATCCTTTTTAGTTTCGCCAAATAACCAAGGACTTTACTTGACTAACTCAAAATATCGATTCCTCTGATTCAGGCGTTAATGAGTGGAACCCCTGAGAGAAATGCTTGTTTCAATCTATTGATTGAAATTAGTTGTAACCTCTATCGAGTGTTACGCCGCAAGCGCATAGTTATTTTCGCCGTTTAGCGAAGTTTAGCAGTGAGATTAACGAGCTACCAACTCAACGCTCGGCTTGCTTACTCATCCATTCATCTTGCTGTCGAAACCGGTCGGCCCCCAAAGAACTATTGCAAAGTTAAGCATATTCCTCAAGTTGAGATTTTCTTTTCTCTTTACTAATTTAAATTTTATAAACTCTAAGTGACTGATTCGGTAATTGGTTTGATCTAAATTGTTAAATTTTGCAATCTAAAAATCTAAAAAATTGCTATGAAACAAGTAGAAATTTCGATTTTCAATCCCACTAATAAAACCACGAGTCTTGAAAAACAATCAATTGTAGATTTTTTATTTGAACACCTTGAAAACTATGGTGATCCCAAAAGCCACATTGAAGCAGCAATTGATTTTGCTTTAAAAGAAAAAGTTTCTTTTGGAGGTTTTGTCATTGTAGCGAAGATAGGCAGAGAGATTGTTGGTGCAGTTGTCATTAACCAAACTGGCATGAGTGGTTATATTCCAGACAATATTTTGGTTTACATTGCTACTCACGGCAATCACAGGGGAAAAGGAATCGGAAAAAAACTGATGGAAACTACCTTGAAATTGTGCAATGGCGATATAGCATTGCATGTCGAAAAAGACAATCCCGCCAAACAATTGTATGAAAAAATGGGCTTCACAAATCCCTACCTTGAAATGCGCTTAAAGCGAACATAGCAGCAATGCATTGGATCGACCTTTCTGTATTTGTACTCTATTTCATAGGCATGTTGTCTGTTGGGTTTTATTTTTACAATAAAAATAAAACGGACGACGACTATTACGTTGGTGGAAGAGAAATGTCAGCCGGACACATTGGTTTGTCGGTTGTTGCTACTGATGTTGGAGGAGGCTTTTCCATCGGCTTAGGTGGCTTGGGCTTTACCATGGGACTTTCAGGAAGTTGGATGCTTTTCACTGGATTAATTGGCGCTTGGCTGAGTAGTGTGTTTTTAATTCCAAAAGTTTATGAAACAGCCAAGATTAATAAGATGCTGAGCTTTCCTCAGGCTTTGAAGCATTACTATACGCCTAAAGTTGCCTTAATTGCTGCAATAATTTCATTAATTGGCTATTTAGGTTTTACCTCTTCTCAAATTCTAGCAGGCGCAAAATTAGCAACAGCCACTTTTGTTGAATTAAAACTGAGTCATGCAGTGATGATTATGGGATTCATTGCAGTGGTTTATACCGTCATCGGAGGATTAAAAGCAGTGATTTATACCGATTCCATTCAATGGTCGATTTTATTGATTGGCTTAATTGGAATTGGTATTCCATTGGGATTTTTGAAAATAGGAGGTTGGGAAGGCTTAATGTCAACCATCGACCCTTCCATGCTTCGATTAGATCAATTAAAATGGTCTCAATTGTTTAATTGGTTCATCACCATTGTTCCAATTTGGTTTGTCGGCATGACATTGTACCAAAGAATTTATGCCTGCCGCGATCAGAAAACAGCAGTGAAAGCTTGGCGGATAGCAGCCTTGTTTGAATGGCCATTGATGGCGTTTATGGGAGTATTGTTGGGCTTGTTTGCAAAAGTTGGTTACGATCAAGGCATGTTCACAAGCCTGGGTTTTACACCTGGAACTGAAATGGACGCAGAAATGGGTTTACCACTTTTCTTGGCTCAAATGCTGCCAATTGGTTTAATGGGAGTCATGCTATCAGCCTATTTTTCTGCTATTTTATCTACTGCTGACAGTTGTTTAATGGCTGCTTCAGGAAACCTACTCACCGACATTATCGGAAGTGGCAAAGCAAAAAGATTTTCTAAAAATATAAAAAATGCACAGGGAATCACACTTGTATTGGGTGTTTTAGCAGTTTTAATTGCACTTCAAATGGAAAATGTATTGGAGTTGATGCTGCACTCTTATGCTTTCATGGTTTCAGGTTTGTTTGTCCCAGTTCTCGGTATGTTGTTTCTAAAAAAACCTTCCTCATTAGCCGCAATTAGCACCATGCTTATTGGAGGGACAACCACGCTTTCGCTAATTATTATCGACATGGATTTGCCTTTCGGAATTGATCCCAATTTTTATGGTATTTCAGCTGCTGGAATAACTTTTCTTATCTTACAAAAAATTACTTCAAAATCGTAATAAAATGGCTTTCATAACCTTAAACCAAGACAAATTATCACACAATTTTAACTACTTGCAAAATTTGTTTGACGAGCATGGAATTCAATGGACCATTGTTTCAAAATTACTTTGCGGGTACAAACCCTACCTTGAAGTTTTGTATCAAATGGGAGTGAAGCACTTGTGTGATACCCGAATCTCTAATTTGAAAACCATTAAAGCTGTTGGACAGGATATTGAAACGGTTTACATAAAACCCCCTGCACAACACAATGCTGAAAGCATAGTAAAGTATGCTGACATTAGCTTTAACACTGAAATTGAAACCATTAAAATGCTTTCTAATGAAGCTGTTCGACAAAACAAGGTGCACAATGTGTTGATCATGATTGAGCTCGGAGAATTGCGCGAAGGAGTGATGCGAGAAGAGTTTATGGACTTTTACGAAGCTGTTTTTGAATTGCCAAACATAGAAGTGATTGGCATTGGAACAAATCTAAGTTGCATGTATGGTGTATTACCAACGCACGATAAATTGATTCAGCTTTGCTTGTATGTAAATTTAATTGAGGCAAAATTCAACCGCAGAATTCCTTTTATTTCAGGTGGAACTTCAGTTACCATTCCGCTAATTGAACAACGCCTACTTCCCAAAGAAGTCAATCATTTTAGGGTAGGAGAGGCTTTGTTTATGGGAACAGAACCGTATAACAATGAACCTGTTAAAGGAATGCACACCCATATTTTTGAATTAAGTGTAGAAATCATTGAATTAACAGAAAAGCCGATTGTTCCCGACGGTGAAATTGTACCCAATGTTAAGGGGGAGAGTTTGACTTTCGATGAAGCAGATCGACACAATACTTCTGTTCGTGCGCTTATCGATTTAGGAGTTTTAGACGTTGAAGAAGGGCAAATGGAATTTCATGATTCGGATATTTCCATTGTTGGTTCATCTTCAGATGTGATGGTAGTGGACTTGGGAGAAAATGTAAAAAACTATCAAGTTGGTGACCACCTAACATTTAATTTGGGCTATTTAGCCATTTTACGTATCATGAATTCTAGGTACATTGAAAAGAAAATTAAAAAAGGTTCTCAAATTTTAGATGCATGAGTTTAAGTGCAACTATTAAATTAGTAATTAATTAATTCCTTTTTTTTCTATTCAAACATTTTCATCTTTTATTCTTAGATTTTTGAGCTTAGACCTAAGAGTTTAGAAGATTTAAAATTCTCTTTTCTTTTTTCTCTTTTTTAAGTTTCTGATTTTACATTTCAAGTTTTTTTCTCGCAAAGAGCGCAAAATTTTTTCGCAAAGACCGCTAAGTTTTCTTATTATCATCTAATCAATATGATAACATTTGCTATGCAAAATCAATGAAGAATTAATTTTATTTATAGTAATAGCATTGTAAAAATTAATACATATTCTTTGCGTGCTCTGCGTGGGCTTTGCGAATCTTTGCGTGAAACCTCTTTTCTTTTATAGCTTTAATCGTAGATTCTTAATTTCTAATTGATCTATTAGAAATTGCTAATTATTTTATAGATTTGGAAAAACTAAACCAAACCAAAAAATTATGAAAGCTTTAAAAATCATTGGACTTATTGTTCTGTCCTTAGTAGTAATTGTTGCCGTATTGTCGTTTACAATGCCAACAGAATTTAAACTAGAACGAACAACCGAAATTAATGCCCCTCAAGAATTAGTTAAACAAGAATTAATTCACTTTAAAAATTCCGAAAATTGGTCACCTTGGGCGAAATTGGATACCAATCAAATTACTCGAGTAGAAGGAGAAGATGGAACAGTTGGAGCAATTTTCTATTGGGAAGGAAATGAGGATGTTGGAAAAGGAATACAAGAAATTATTTCCATTTCAGATGATTCACTTGAATTTAAAGTTACTTTCATTGAGCCTTTTGAGAGCGAAGCCAACAGTTATTTTGTATTAAATGAAGTAGGAGACAAAACCAATGTAACTTGGGGGTTTGACTCTGAAATACCACGTCCGTTTAATGTGATGAGTTTATTTATGAATATGGAAGAAGCCATTGGCAAAGACTATGAAAAAGGACTTTCAAATTTGAAAGAAATTCTTGAAGCCAAAGCATTAGAAGTTGAAGAACCAAAATACGACATTGAAAAAGTTGATTTTGAAGAAAAGACTTACTTAACTGTTCGCAAGAAAATTGGTTTCAATGAAATGAATGCATTCTTTGAAGAAAACTACAAAGCTTTGTACGAAACCTTAGGAAGCAATGAAAGCGTGAACATCACTGGGCCAACAAGTGCAATTTATTACGATTGGGATGAAGAAAACCAAATGACAGATGTGGCAGCTGCTGTTCCTTTTACTTCTGAGCAAAGCAACAGTGAGTTTGAAGGATTTACTACCGTAAAATTAAGTGGCGAGGCATTAAAGATTTTATACATTGGTGATTACGCCCAACTTGCCGAACCACACAATGCCATACATGCTTACATGGAAGAAAATAACCTTCCCATGTTGAGTGTTGCTTTGGAGGAATACTTAATTGACCCTTCTACTGAGCAGGACTCTAGTAAATGGCAAACTAATATCTACTACTTCCTAACAGAAGATGAAAAGTAGGTACTAACTGTTTTTGAATTCTTAGCGAAAAAAATTACTACCTTCAAAATCAAAGTCTTATTTTTTGTAGGTTTGTTAAACGATGTTACGATAAAGCACATATTGGCGCTATATAGGTTTTTTAACTTTTTATGAATAGAATACTTAAATTTTGACTTTTAAGAGAAAATTTAAAAAAGAAGAAGATTACACCTCTATCTTCAACTTTTTTAATTATTGCTTATCTAAGCAGATATTTAAAATCAAAATTGGTATTATCCCTCAATCAAATGGAATAACCTGATTATTTTTAACGACTTGCTTTAGTTGATTCTGAGCATCGTATTCGGGTTTGTAAATAGTGCTGCTTGTTGGTCGAATTAGCAGTTCATCTACAAAAACTTTGTTAGAATATTCCTTGCCGCCTTGCATGCAAAGCGCAATGTATTCTTTAGGATGATTGAGTTTAAAATAGATTTTATTTAAAGCCCAATCTCTGTGGTAAATATTTGAACCAGATGGATTAATGACTTCAGAATGCACTTGCTTATCTGTAGAATCTTTTACCTCAATCCAAACTGCATTAAAAGTTTGATCATACAAGTAATTGTAGTACCAAAAACTCAATTCGTAGTCCACACCAAATTCTAATTCTCCAGGTTTACCGAGATAAACAACATTGAATTCATCTTTTTTGCGTTGCAAGGCTCCAGAACCTAAATAAATTTGCTTTGATTGTTCCTCGTCAAAACTTTCATAAACAATGCGAAGGTCTTCAGATTTCAACAAACCTGAAACACTGTCTTCAAAAAGTTGCGCTCGATTTGTAAAAAAATCCTCTAAATAATCACTCGCTTTGTACTCAAAGATTGAATCAAATGGCAAACTGTAAAATTCAAAATCTGCATTCTCAAAAAGCAGTGTAGCCTTTTTCAGTAGCTGATTTTCCTCTTCAGAATATCCTTGCTTGTCGCCAATAATTAAAAATGGCTTCTGGTTCGGGAATTTATCTTTAATAGGTTTAGAGTAGAAGGGAGGTGCAAGCAATTGAATAATGTCGTGACTTTCTGCTGTAGATGGACGAGATAAAATGGCTGAAGTCATTGGCAATCCTATGGCATAAGAAACACTCATGCTAAATGCTTTAACGGTATCAGAATCCCTGAAATTATGTAAACTCAGGTAACCATGGTAAAAAGGCAGCGGAATAATGGCTTGAAAGTCTTCTGTATTAATGTGTTGCAAATAAGTGTTTTGAAGTTCTTCAATTTTTTGAGGGCTAAACAATGATTCTTGTTGGCTAATTTTTTTCCGAATGTGAAGGTGTGTTCCCGAGGCTTCAAAAATGAGCAAAGCACAAAAAAGAATGGAAACAACTTTCTGTAGCCTGCCACTGAGTTTGTTTTTAATAATCAAAAGTGAAATAAAAATGGCTATGAAATAAAAAACCCATGCAAACCGACCAAGTCCGATGAACTGTCGGATAGGAGTGGGAAGCAAAAACTCTAAACCATACTTAAACGGAATGGACATGGAGAAAAGCAGTAAAACAATTGAAGTTAACAACAACCAAGCATTTGCCTTTGATCCAATCAATTCATTGATTTTGAACTTTCTTTTAATGGCATACTGAAATAAGGAATAGAGAATTGTTACGATTAAAACAAGGCTTGTTGCAAGTCCAACATAGTTCCCAGTAACCCACCAAGATTCTGTGTTTCGAAAATCAAAATCAAAAAAGTATTCATAAAACCCCATTAGCGGCGAATGATTGGGAAGAAAAACGGTGTTCATCGAAGCGGAATATGCGGTTAAATACGGCATTTCAATTCTCCCCGGATGAGTGTCGCTGAATTTAATGATGCAGTAAACGGTGATTATTGGAATTACAATTTGCAAAAAGGCATGAAACAAGTTGGCTTTCCGAAAAGGAATTACTTTTCCTATATACCAAAAACTTAAAGCAAAAAAGTTAAAACTCAATAGAATCATTCCCAAATAGTTGTGGGTATAAAACCAAATCAAGGTATTGAGCAGCATTAAAATGGCATATTTTAGTTTTTTATCGGAGCATTTGTATTTAATCAGCA
>TARA_R110002096_G_scaffold166736_2_pt1 | contig 13272 bp, 13 predicted proteins | sample TARA_R110002096 | Tara Oceans TARA_R110002096 (sample SAMEA4397295) | marine metagenome | biome: Polar Biome; feature: [DCM] deep chlorophyll maximum layer (ENVO:01000326); material: water (ENVO:00002006), including particulate matter (ENVO:01000060) such as... | depth 35 m | reverse complement strand
GGTTCAGCGTATTCCTTGGATTGGGTCACACCCATCAGATAGCCGCTGGCGGCGATGATACAGAACAAGTTGAAACCTAGCAGAACAAACCACGGTGTGACCTGATCTGGCATTCGGGCACGGCTGGTTCGTTGCATGATGTGATACGACGTCGCAATCAGTGCATTCCCGCCAAAGCCAAAAATGACACCTGAGGTATGCACCGGACGGATTCGCCCGAAACTGGACCAGGCTGCATCGAAACGTAAATTAGGCCACGCCAGTTGCGCCGCGACCCAGACGCCTATTCCCATGGCCACTACCGCCCAGAACAGTGCAAGAAGGATGCCCACCTTTGTGGGGTCATCATAGTAAGACGTTGTGCGATCCTCAGTGGGTTCGGGGTGATAGAGAGCGTTGGCCACTACAAAGAACAGGACGGCGCTGAATGCCAAGACAATCCAGCCCTGCGCGCCCATCACATCATTGCGCCCAGCAATGGCCATCGTGAGCCCGATGACGACGCCGATGCCCGTGATCAACATCGCGCTGGCGCGCTCGGCACCTGTCAGGTTCGACATCATGGGGTAGTCTCCTTAAATTTAGCAGGGGGCCGTGCGTTTTTCGCAGGCAGTGGCCGATCATCATCAAAGAGGATGCGTTCGGCGTCGCCGGATAGATCCTCGTATTGGTCGCTTCGCAGGGTCCAAAAGAATGCGCCCAGACCGACGATGCCCATCAGCAAAGTCACAGGTATGAGAATGGCTAAGATCGTCATGCAGGCACCTGATTTATGTCCACCGACGTAGTGGCGCGTGGGCTAGATGGTTCCGACTTGTTGAGGCGCAGCGCGTTCAGGGTGACAACGATAGATGAGCCAGACATCGCCAGAGCCGCGATCAGAGGCGTTACCATCCCGGCAACAGCCAGCGGGACTGCGATGCAATTATAGGCGATAGCGAGCCCGAAGTTTTGTCGAACGATACCTGCGGTATCCCGCGCTACGCGCCACGCCGCAGGTACTGCATCCAGTCGGTCGCGCAGGAATACAAAGTCAGCGGCAGTGCGCCCTGCGTCCGATCCGCTGGCAGGGGCCATCGAAACATGCGCTGCTGCCAATGCGCCCGTATCGTTCAGCCCATCGCCAACCATCAACGCCCGGTGGCCGTTGCGGCGCAGCGTGTCGAGCATCGCTATCTTTTCCGCCGGTTTGGTGCCGTGCTGCACATCGGAAATTCCGACCATACCTGCGACACTGTTCGCACGGTCCGCAATGTCGCCTGACAGCATGGCGACGGGAATGTCTGATCTTTCAAACATTGCGATAGCCTTTATCGCACCGGGTCGTAGCGTCTCGATCAAATCGAAGGAAACTGCCGTGTCGCCCTCAAACGCAAACGCCGGGCTCGCCGTCCCGGAAGGACCGTTTGCTATTTCTGCCACCCAGTCCGCCCGGCCCAGCCGTGCGCGACGGCCCCCGATACTACCCTCGACGCCGAAACCGGGCACGTCGTTTACATGTTGAATATGCGCGGGGCGGTCCGACAAACGCATAACAATCGCGCGGGCCGCGGGATGGACTGAATGAAGCGCTAATGCCTTTACAGTTGATCGAACCGCGGGATCAGTGGGGACGACACCGACGATCGGCGTCCCTGTGGTTATCGTCCCGGTTTTATCGAATACCGCCCGGTCGATCCCGGCCAACCGTTCCAAAGCCGACCCGTCTTTCATCAAGATACCCATGCGCATCAAGCGTCCTGCGGCCACCACATGCGCTACCGGCACTGCCAGTCCTAGGGCGCAGGGACATGTGATGATGAGAACGCTGATGGCCACAAACGCTGAAGCCTGCCAATCACCATCGGTCATGATCATCCACCCCGCGAAGGTGGCCAGCGCCAAAACATGGACGACAGGGGCATAAAGTCTGGCAACCCGATCGGCGACGCGGACATAGCCCTCGCGTCCATTCTCTGCGGCGGTCTGCATATGAATCATTTGCGCCAGAAAGGATTCATCGGCACTGCGGAGCACCCGCACCTCGATCCTGCCGGTCAAATTGAGTGTTCCCGCCTCGAGCGTATCGCCGGGTTTGGCGGTAACCGGCATTGCTTCACCGGTTACAAGAGAGCGGTCAAGATCTGTGGCACCTGTGACAATAACGGCGTCAGTAGGCAGACGTTCGTTTGGACCGACGGACAGGATCGCATCGGGCGTCACTTCAGTAAGGCGCATATAGGCAAACCGTCCATCGTTCTGACGTACCATTGCGCCGCGCGGTACCAACCGCGCTAGTCCCGTGACCGCGCTGCGTGCTCGTTCACGCATCAAGTGGTCAAGATACCGCCCCGCTAGAAGAAAAAAGAGAAGGGTGACTGAGGCATCGAAGAAAACATGTTCACCGCCACGGAGGGTCTCAAATAAACTGAGCACGAGCGCCAATATCACGCCAAGCGTAATCGGCACGTCCATATTCGTACGCCCCGCGCGCAGAGCACCTATGGCGGATGCAAAGAATGGCCGCCCCGCATAAATCACGACGGGAACGGCGATCAGGGCAGAGATAAGGTGGAAGGTCTCGCGGGTCTGCCCTTGGGCACCTGACCAGACACCGACCGACAGCAGCATGATGTTCGCGGCCCCGAATCCGGCAATCGCCATGGCGCGCAAAAGAAGCCTGCCCGTTGTGTCCTGAGGATAAGTATCGCTATCACCCATTTCCGTTGGAATGGCATCGAAGCCGAGCTTGGCAAGGTTATCGACGATCAGCGATGGATCTGTGTCCGAACCGGCAAGAGTGACACTTACCTGGCGTAGAGTAAGATTAACACGAGCCAAGACCACGTCATCCCGCGCGTTCAACGCGCGTTCAATTGACGAGACGCACCCGCCGCATTTGATGCCCGGTAGTGAAAAGACGATGTGGCCGTCCCCGTTTTTCAGGTGCCGCATGCTGGCACGGGTCTCGGCGCGATCCAGTGAACCGGATACGGGTCGCGCGTTTGCTGCACTATCGTCCGATCTGTTATTCAGCATCGTTTCTTTTCCCATGATCTGAACCTTGCCGCACGCCTGTCGGCGCTATGCAGTAGGTAAAGTCACCAATGCCACGAGGTGACGGCGGCAGGTTTGATTTGGATCAAGGTTTTTCGCGATTTGGGGAGTAGGCTGCACGGCAAGGTCTAAAGCCGTACCCGCGACAAGGAGCACAGACGATACTCATGCCGCGCACCCCCGAAACTGTCTATTTTGAAGGGGCATCTGTTTTTGATGCCTGTATCTTGGCCCAGTTTGATCTGTGTCAAAGGCTAGAGAATTTGGCCGATTCACTGCCGTTCAAAGTTGACACTCGGGCCGCCGCGATCCTTGCGAAACAGCTTCAGTCAACGCTGTGTCGATGTCATCGGCTTGAAGAAACGATCATCTTTCCCCTGTTACTCAAGAAAGATACTAAAATTCACACGGTCCTAGATCGGCTTCGGCACGAGCATCAGGAAGACGAAGACCACGCACGCGACATACAAGAATCCATTCAAGCATTCGTCACGGCGGCGCACAAGGAAGATGCGGAAAGGTTGGGGTATATGCTGCGGTGTATGTTCATACCGTTGCGCAGACATCTAGCGTTCGAATGTGATTATGTGATGCCGTTTTTACTACCGACCGCATCACAATGAGAATCATATACCCGACGCCAACTCGAGCGCCGAAATATCGCACACCGTCACGCTACGGTTCTTTTGAATCGTGATAACACCTGCTTTACGCAAGTGCGATATTTGTCGGCTGACCGTTTCAATTGTCAGTCCAAGAAAATCGGCAATATCCGCCCGCCTAAGAGGAATCTCAAATGTGTCGGAGAAGCCAGCCGCGTAGGGGTCGACATGCCGACCCAGCAAAAGCAGGAAAGAGGCAACTTTTTCGCCCGCCGTTTTTTGACCCAAAATCATCATCCATTCGCGCGCGTCATCTAGTTCGCGAAGCGCCTGCTCGTGAAGTCTATGCTCCAGCCCTGGTGACTGGCGCACCATTTCCTCCAATGCAGACCGAGGAAACAAGCAAAGGCGAACTGTGCTTGCCGCTTCTGCGCTGACATCACTGCTTTCGGCAAAGGGGCGACCCAGAAAATCTGGCGCGAACTGAAGACCCACGATCTGCTGGCGGCCATCAGGTAACAGTTTGGTCAACTTGACGACGCCGCTTAGGATGTTGGCATATCCATCTATCCGTATACCGGCCGCGATCAACTCAGTACCCGGAGCCACCTCGCGCCGTCCAGCCTGACGCCCAAGCCGCAGCAATTGGTCGGGCTCGAGCGCACCGCAGATACCCCCGTGACGCGCTTTGCATGCAAGACAAAGCACGGGGATCTCGGAATTGTGAATATCCATCCGCATTTCAATTGTCCTTCTGGCTTCTGTCGGAGGTACAGTTTGTCGAGAGATAGCATGTTTCTTCAAGTTGCTCGCCCCCTAGTACCGAGAGGCACCGTATTTTCAGTGCGCAGGGATTTCGCCTGCCAACCACTCTCTTGCAAGGCACATGTTTTCACATCAGTTGGCGAAACAGCAAAATCTATCATGCTTAATCGGCGCATTTATACGCAGATAAGGGGCGGAATGACAGTATCATATCCTCAGTTTAGGGATCGCTGGCTGACGTAAGCGGTCTCAAAGTAGGCTCTGGCTCAAGGTCGTTGCAGCGTTTCATGTAAACCAAACGGATCGCGTCAGTTGTGCCGTTGAACGCGGGTGCTTTCTCTCGACGCTTCCGTTTCTCGGTCGTGTATTCAGCTGGTATTTAGCCCTATGCAGCGTTGTACCCACAATGGGAGACCGAACCTGCGCAGTGATCTGAAAATCGCCAGTTTCACCGCCTGAAGGCACTCTTCCTTTTCGCGGTAGAGCGTTTAAGGCGAACGGTATCAATCAGGGACAGATCCGAATGGATTTGGATATCGGGGTCATAGAGGGGGTTCTTGCCGGTGCAACTTGGGATGCGCCGCCAAGTGTTGGCGCATCCCTCGAATATCTCGCCTGCTGGGGTGCTATCCGTTCTATTTACCAGCTCCCTTGATGTATAAAGATCGCTGATCTTTTTTAATGTAAGTCCATGCAATAAAACGACTCGTTTTTTGCCCCTGTGCCATTTCGACTACTTTATAATCCGCTACTTTAGCTTTTTTTAAAATTCTGTAGAGCGGCTGAAGATTATCTTTTTTAGACACTAGTGAGCTAAACCATAGGCACTGTTTGGCAAACTCCATGCTCTGTTCAACCATGCTAGCGATAAACTTTATCTCGCCGCCCGGGCACCAAAGTTCGGCGTTTTGACCGCCAAAATTGAGTTTTTTTGAATGCCCCTTGCCGAGGTTGCTCCACTTACGTTGGGTGCCTTTACTCGCTTTTTCGATGGAGGCATGGAAGGGCGGGTTGCATAGGGTGAGGTGAAAAACCTCGTGAGGTCCGATCACTCCTCTAAAAATGTTCTCGCGTATATCTTGTTGTCTGATGTTGACGCTCAACTTGTTAAATTGGCATATCTGCTGTGCCGACTTGATGGCGGCCGGGTCTATATCGACGCCGGTGAAGTGCCAGCCAAATTCACTCTGGCCAATGAGGGGGTACACCAAGCTGGCACCGGTCCCTATGTCGAGCGCTTTTATATTAGGCCCACGCGGGATTTCTTGATCGTTGCTACTGGCAAGTAAGTCCGCGAGATAATGGATGTAGTCGGCGCGACCGGGGATCGGAGGGCATAAATAATTGGCAGGGATATCCCAAAAATCAATATTGTAGTACGTCTTGAGCAACGCCCGATTGAGCATTCGGACTGCGCCCACATCTTGGAAATCTATCGTCGTCTGACCGACAGGGTTACTGATCGTAGATGCCTCAAGTTCAGGCGTATCCGCCACTAGACGCTCAAAATCGTAACCTTCTCTGTGTTGATTTCGGGGGTGTAGCATCGTTTTGGTGGCCATGGGGAAGCCCTCACTAAGGTTGGTGGATGTAACTACCCAAACTGTTCGTTTAATTTAAGCCTTTATGCTCAAATAGTAAAATTAATCGGGGGTTACATGGAAATGATAGTTCGGGAGTATCCGAAACTCAGTGTATGAGGCTTGGCCCACCCGGTTTCAGTGGCTCCTGATTTCCAGATCAAAGAATGTGTTTATAGGTGGAATTACTATGTGCGTCGCGAAGCACATCACGGGGTGTCACTTACTCACCTACTGTTTTGAAGCTGTACCAAAACTGCGTCACGATTCGGCGATACCAATAGCAGTACCAATACTAAGCGGATGCGAGAATGGGCGGCGGCCGTTGGTGACGCCAAGGTGACCACCGTGCTCCTTGATCGGCTCACCCCCCGCTACCGCAACCTTGAGCCTGGCAACGTCAGCTATCGCTCCAAAGCCAGCGCCGAGATTGCAAAACAGTAACGGAAAGGGGCACCGGCATTGACCACAACATGACGAACAAAGCATAACGACTGAGTAGGTCAAATCTCAGTGCTAATACCGATTCAGTTGTGAGTGACATTATACAGTGAGAGTATCTCGAATGAGCGGGGGCGGCGCATGAAGGCCAAATCTGACCCTGACCCCAGGCGCGAAATCGTCATGACCCATGGCGTTCTCAGCCCAAATCCAGAAGAACTGTTCAACCGCAGGGGCGTGCGCGCGGTGCGGGCTGTATTGCGAGAAGCAATCCTAAGGCTATGGAGTGACGATGCGTTCGGACTGGCGGGCAACGTTGCCTTTCGTTCGTTGCTTGCGGTGTTTCCATTCCTGATTTTTACGAGCGCGATTACTGCTTTCATTGGCGACCGGTCAATGGCCAACAATCTCATCGATTTCTTGATTGCCATCGTGCCACCGCCGCTGATCGAACCGATCGTTTCTGAGGTCGAGCAGGTGATGACGGTGCCCCGTGGCGGGATACTCAGCATCGGTATTCTGCTGACGATCTGGTTCGCGGTCGGCGGCGTCGACAGTGTACGTATCGGGTTGAACCGCGCCTATGGACTGCGTGAAACCAGATCAACGCTCGTACTTCTCGGTGTCCAGATTGCCATGGTCGTCTTTGCCAGCTTGGCTCTTGTATTGGTGGGTTACCTTTTGGTGCTAGCGCCGCGCGCAGGGTCTTGGCTGCACGCGCTCATTCCGGGCTTTGATCCGGCATCGGTTTCCATCAGGCTGATCCGATTTCCAGCGTCCGCCACCATCTTTATTGTGGTGCTTTTCGCGGCGCATGTCCTGCTACCCGCGCGCCGCACAAATTTCTCCAACCTTTGGCCGGGCGTTGTCGTCACCGCACTCGCATGGACGCTCCTCGCAGCTGCTTTCTCATATTACGTAGAGAGTTTTGGTACTTACGCCAGCTATTACGCCGGCATGGCCGGCATCATCGCCGCCCTCTATTTCATGTATCTCGCAGCACTGCTTCTGATCTTTGGCGGGGAACTCAATCGAGCGCTCCGCATCAGGCGGCTTGCACGTATTTTGAACAATTAAGCGTTCGCGCACGACCGCTTTAATATCCTATTCTATATGACGATGGGGAAAGCCACAGCGAGTGTCGATGACCCAATTATTGACCGTGAATTTCATTTGATTGGCCAGACATTAGCGTGGGCCAAATTAGATGCGAAGAGTTCCAAGCGACTACTCACATTAAGGACATAACTTTCGCTGACGGTGAACTGACGCCTACCCTTGCGCAGCAGTCTAATGCATCAAAAGCGAGGCTTGGTTGACCCCGAAGTTTTGGCACAGACCGCTCCAACACGACCGTGCCGAGGGAGCGCGCCTGTCGGATCGAAAAATCGCGCGGTTCTGCCGCTGTGCGGATGCCGAGACCATGTAGTTTCGCGTCGGTTCGATGCCCAATCTCCAATATGTCGCCCACGGGGACTATTGGCAGCAGCCAGGTAACCAGCGTGTCGCCCATCACGACCAAGACGCTGGCGAAAATCGGGTTATTCTTGGCAATATCGTTCGCGCTTTTTGGCATTACGTGCTGGGGCACATTTAGAGATTGGTGACCAAATTTCTGGCCCAAATCTGACAAAAAAATCCCTTAATTCATTTCTTTTATTAACCTGATCAGAGTGTTACTGAATATTTTGTGATTTTTTTAACGCTGGAGTGTCGTTTGGCGATGCCTCAGATAGGAAGCTTTTTGAAGCGAAAAACGAATTCTGCGAAGGAAAAACTGCATGACCCTAATACGACTGTGTAAACTTTTTGTTTCTGGCTGGATCATCTCGATCACGGTTGCTGCCTCGCCCGCAAACGCGTGGCTTTTTGGAAAGGATCACCCCAGTAAGGCTGAGATTGCCGAAATAGTTTCAAGCGAACTTCCCGAACATCTTGAGCTCGTTGAAGTCGAAATAAGCAGTCAAGAAACACGCAATGGAATTATTGAATACTCCGAGTCGCGGGTTCGCATTTCAGTGGCCCCCAGGGAGCACCTTTACTCCTCCGTTGAGCGGATTGAAGGTGGGGTCACTGTGATAGAGATGGTTCTCCGTCCGTCTGACACAGCTTCCCTTTTCGCGCTCTTAGAGGCCAAGGCGACAGGCGAGGGATGGGACGGCCACGTAGTTTGGGACGACAAGAAGCAGATCAAGAATTTGGGGAATGTAAGATCGGACTTCGGCACTAATTCGCTCGAAAAGAACTCTCCTGCCTATATTGAACATTTGGCGAAATTGAAGCATCAAGGAGAGCAGGAAGAGCAGAAACAAATCGAAGCGAAAAATGCTTTATTGCAATTAAAGCATTCTGTTTCGGGGATATTCACTGGAATGGTTGTTTGTGGAAGAACCTCTTTCGAAATTGACACGCTCCAAATTAATGCAGTCAACGGGACCGGCACCCTTGTGGGGCGAAAACTTCTCGCGGATAAATCCGAATGGACCACAACCCCGATGGAAGTCGCTTACAACGAACAGGATCAAAGCTTCCGGACGATGGGGAAAGACTGGAGGCTGAATATCACATTTGAGGCCGAGGAAGCGGTGTTCAGTGTTCGGAACTGTGAAGCCGGGCTTTACCATGTAGACAAGGTACCTGAGACCATTCGTGCGGCGCGAAATCGCGAACGATCTGTATTGGCAACGCTGGCCCCTGGTCCAATTTCGGCCAAGGCGTTCGGGACCGGGCGGAATCTTGACGTAAACGTTGAAGTACTGGAAGTGTTTGACCGTGGCTTCAGCATGCGCATCGATCACCCGATGTATTTGAATGGTCGTTATGCCAAGCCTGCCAGTGGATGGCGGAGCGTATCAACTATAAAAGTCAGATTTTCCGATGCGCCATCGAAGGCGGTGCGAACAGGTCGCGTTGAGGGGCGTGGGGATCCTATGCTTTTCGACCGCTGCGGTTTCGAAGCGGAGGTAACTGACATTGGCACTCTACGCTTCCAAGCAATCGCTGGATACATGTGTGACAGCCAGTTGGAGCTCACGCCGTAGTTGTGTGGCGGCAGAGAATGCTGAGGGTCTCAACCGCTCAATTTTTTGGGGAAGCGGTACTTCGCGGCAACCGGGCAGCACAAATATCACTTTTTTAAGTTACACATTATGGAGCCTACCATGAAATTTTTGGATGACAAAAGTATCGTGCACTTTCGGGAAGGAAAGCTCAAAGATAGTGAAACGATCCTCGGACATATTGATGCATATGTTGGGCGGATTGGCGGAACTGGAGAGGAAGCGCAGCGGAATGGGAAATTCATCGTGACCGACGAGCGGGCCTGCTTCTTCGCTAAGTCATTTTTCAGAGAGATTTTCGAAACGATTCCGCTTTCCATGATTACATCGGTGGAGGCCAGCTCTCGCTTAGGTGTTAGTACCTTGGCAATGCATACTTCTCACGATGACCTTACCGTGCGCACGATAAGACAAAAAAAAGCTTTCGATGCAATTTATGAAATTATAGAAGAAAATCGGTATAATTCTCGCGAGGCGGCTACTGCAGAAAATGGTACTGGAATTCATTCCAGCCTCGTCTCCGAAGAACACTTTCTCGCAAAGCTTGAAAAGCTTGCAAACATGAAAGAAAAGGGATTGCTTTCTGAAGAGGAGTTTAGCGAGTTCAAACTGCGCTTAATTAATAGCCAATAATATAAAGTTATCGGCAATCTTGAGCTAAAATTTTTGGTTGGCCTTGTCATGTTTACGTCCGGATTTTCCAACTCAATTAGGCCGCCTTTTCAGCATACACCATCACATCCAATGCAGGACGCGAAATAGGACGGCAAGGGTTTCGGTTGCCCAGGGGACTACACATGGAGCAGGGTGTGGTTCGACCGTTGGATCGACGAGGTCATCTCACATAGCGAGGCTGAAGGCGACCGCTACCGCTGATCAACCACAGTGGCGCTGATAAATATCGTTCGGCTGCACGCCTGGATACATTGCTGACAGGTTCGGACTGTCTGATTGAGGCGAACCTGTTGCTCCGGGCGCTTCTCGGCACGGTGGCGGTTGCGCCGGATACGGAAGCACGGGACGGGCTGCGGATTGAGATCCGCAGTTCCGTCGCCGACTGTTACCTCAACAAAGGCGAGGGCTGGAACGCAAAAGGCCTCCCGGAGGAGGCCTATTTGTTTTGTAGTAAGATTTCGGTGGTTGCGGGAGTAGGATTTGAACCTACGACCTTCAGGTTATGAGCCTGACGAGCTACCGGACTGCTCCATCCCGCAGGGGTCTGCTACCTTGCATTTTTGTGGGCTGCAAGGTGTAGCAGTGCAATTTTTTGGAAAAGTCGCGATATTTTGGAATTTTCTTTTTATTCAGCTTCCACAACGCAATGAAGGGGATGAAAGGGGGCGTACCATTGCCCGTCCGGTTTCGCGACAATGGGGAATGGGGATGACCTTCATTCGTTATCCTGCTCGGGCCCCGCACCGGCGCGGCTGGCTTCGGTTGCCGGGGCGTAGGTCCGAAACGCGAAGCTTTCCAAAACGCGCAGGGTCGCCTTATCCATCTGACGGCCCGCAGCGGTTCGGGCCGACGCCACAAACCGGGTTTCGGTCTTAGTCAAAACGGCTGATTTTGCGTGTCGCGTCATGAGAGCAGCTTTTCCCGCCTTGACGTTTACCCGACCACTGTCAAAGGTCAATAAAGTGCCTGCCCACTCCAATGTGACGGTGACACGGCCCGACCGAGAAGCCGCAGCGATGAAGGGTGCCAGCAATAGGGGCACCGATACATCATTGATATGGATAGGATCGCCAAGGGTCAGATCATAGGCTCGGTCACAGATCAACGCGCCGACGATGATTGGACAAAGCGGGCCGGATTCTGCGCTTAAGGAACCATTCGCATATCGAGGCACAAGCTTTAAATATGCGATACCGTCATTGATGCCGAGCAAATCCGCTAAGAGATGCGGGCCCGAGAAGCCGTTGTCACTAAGCCAGCGCACCGCCTTGCCGGTTTCTTCCGCCAGGCCCCAGCTCATCCCGCCACCGCGCGCCGCTTTCCGGGCAAGGGCTTCGATCTCGTTGAGCGAATAGATCATTCCAAGATCTCCTGAACCGCTGGATAGGTCCACCCTGCGAACTGCATCTGAGCGACTTCATGGGGGAACGGCGCATTTCGAAACATGTTAATCCGCACCCATCGGTCCGAACGCGGATCGAAATGGCAGGCTCCGAAGAACGATAGCTTCGCGCGTAGCAGGTCAATAGGAAGGACATCCGCAGCGATCGTGTTGTCGCGGATTTCGGCGTAGGGATAGCGGGCGGCAATCTGCACCCTGCGGGTGATATGACGGTGCTCTGGGTGGCGCAGCAGTACATCGGCAACGCGGGTTTCTGGATTTTCCGATGCCAGAGCGCTGATCAGCAGGGTTGCGTCGCGGCCGGGGGCTAAGGGTTGTTCATAGGCGGCGATTGGCTCGGACCGACGTTCGCCCAAACGTGGTTCCAGCTTTTCTGCAGAGACGTACCATGCGCGCGCCTGACTTTCGGGCAGGGTCCAGTCGATTTCCAACGCCCAAGCATAGTTGGCTGCCAAGATATCGCGCAGCTGGCGTACGGTCATCCTGCCATCAATGGCAAAACCCGCTGCTTCGTCAGCGCTCATCCGCGCCGGCAGATCGTCGACCAACGCCCCGTAAGGTTCCATCATCAATGCAACGAGAAGTTCTTGGCCCTCTAGGCTCAGCGCGGATTCGGACCAGCGATATAGGCGATCCCACGGCATCACCTTCTCAAGAGCGCCGGTTTCCAAATGTTCGGTAAGCCTGTCGAGATCAGCTTTGAGCAGAGCGATCTTATCGCATTGAAGCGCATGCTCCGAGTGCCAGTCATCGACATTGCGTTGGCCCCGGCGCAGCATGACCCGGAACGCTTTGGCATCCACCGGTGACACCGTAGGAAGCGCGCGAACCCGTGCCAGCGCTGTTTCGCGTGCCTCGATCCAGTTGTTGAGCAGGATAGGGTGGTTGAGCAGGAAGGGAGCCATGCCCAGACCCGTCGAATTGCCGATGCCAAAACGCCTGCGCAATTCAGGGTCGAGCGGCACTGCCCGTTCGGGCGAACGTAACGCAGCAAGATGTTCTACGAGGTCAAGAACAAAACCGCGGATCAGGAACACGGTCAACATTTCAGCCTGAAATGGTGCGGCAAATTCGGGGCGGTCGCAGATGCTCTCGCGATCGGCAGCGCCAAGCTTGCCTGACCCATAGACGGCAGTGGTACGCATCAGATAGCCTACGGCGTCGACGTGGGCCACGTGCGGCTGTTCACCTCTGCTGAGGCAATCTACGACATGGTCGAACAGCCGCACGGAGCGATTGGCCCGAGACACCGTCAGTTCTGACGCGGTGACGCGGCCAGCTTCCTGAAGCGGAATATTGCGGGACAGCCGATGGATATCTGCTTTGGTGGGCAATCCGTCGAACAGTGCAAAGGTAGCATCCCACGCTGTGGCGATCACCCGGTCAGAGCGTTGTTCAGGTGGCAGATCATGGGCGAAGGCGACCAAGCTATAGCTGCGGTCCGGTCCATGCATGGTGTATACGGCATGGCCAATGCCTTTGGCGTCGATCTCGAAGGCGCGTCGCTCGAAACGCCAGCATTCGGCTTTGAGGCGGCGCAACAAGACGCGCATGAATGACAGACGTGACTGGTGGAATGACCCCATCCGGGCTAGGCGCATCACGGTGTGAGCAGGGCGCAGTGCCACGGTATCGGGGTTTAGCTGATCCAGTTTCATCACGCGCCTCCTCTTGCATGATATCACATATCTTTGCGGGCGGCCCTAATCGGG
>TARA_R110002096_G_scaffold151998_2_pt1 | contig 13281 bp, 8 predicted proteins | sample TARA_R110002096 | Tara Oceans TARA_R110002096 (sample SAMEA4397295) | marine metagenome | biome: Polar Biome; feature: [DCM] deep chlorophyll maximum layer (ENVO:01000326); material: water (ENVO:00002006), including particulate matter (ENVO:01000060) such as... | depth 35 m | reverse complement strand
TCGCGGTCGGCTGCGCCTGGGTCGTCGCGGTCGGCTGCGCCTGGGACACCGCCGACGGCCGCCCTCGAGGTGCGGTCGAACGGGACGGCGCGGCCAGCGAGCCAGGCCTCCTGCGGGTCCAATCGGAAGTGCTGAGCGAACGCGTCCGCCACGCGGGCCCGCGCTCCCGAGGGATCCTCGAGGGCGGCCAGATGCCCGGGTCTCGCTGGATCCGAAGCGCGGCTGACGAGGCGCACCAGGTGTGGAACGTCGTCCGGAGCCCGAGTCGCGGCCCCGTGCCCTTCGGGCTCGAGCCAGAGGACCAGTCGTGCCTCGGCCGCGAGCGCACGGCCGAGTTCCTGGCCCGCGCGCTCGACCCGCGTACTGTGAACGTCGCCAGGCACGTCCTGCGAGAGATCGCGCTCGCCTGCGGTGTCGACCCATTCGACCGGCCAGGGACCGAGGCGACCGTCCGCCCGCACCGCATCGCGCGTCGTGCCTTCCTCGGAACTGACCGTCGCGCGCTCCGCTCCGACGAGCGCATTGAACAAAGTCGACTTGCCCGCGTTGACCGGACCGGCGATGACGACGCGCGTGCGCTCCAACAGGAACCGCGCCGCGCGACCTCGTTCGGTCAGATCTGCCGCATCGAGGCCCTCGTTCAGCGCGCGATCGAAAGCACCCTGCGCCTGGTCGAGCAGCACGCGTGCGCCCAGTTCGCTGGGAGCGCCGGCGACGAGGGCCGCTGCGCGATCGGCGTGGGCCGTGATGGGCGTGGCGCTCGCGTCCACGCCCAGCAGGCCCTGAAGTCGCGCGACCAACGGCGGACTGCCGTGCAAGTGCAACTCGACGTGCCCATCGGGTGCGTTCACCAGCAACGCTTCGTCCAGGTCCTCGTCGCCGTCGCGCAGTCGCACGAGCCGCAGGTCTCCGCGTGCGGGCATGCGCTCCACACCCAAGCGCGCCAGAGAGGTCCGGGCCTCGGCTTCGACACCGAGACTGACGACGGCCACGCCACCCGCTCCTGGCGGTGTCCAGCGACCGGGTCGCTGCGATGCGAAGCGAGTCATTCCAGGTCCTGGACAGCGGCACGCAAGCCTTGCGCCACCAGAGCGGGCTCCTCGACGACGCGTCGACCCAATTGCCCCAGCACGTCGCGCACGAAGGCGCGCGCACCTCCGGTCAACACGATCGGTGCATCGGTCAATTCGGCTTCGGCGGAGATGCGCAGCACGAGTTCGCGCGCGGCGCCGGCCAGGCCGACCGCCACACCGGACGCCAACGCAGCACGCGTCTCGCGACCGAGCGCGGGCACGTCGAGTTCGGGTTCGATGTGCGGCAACTGGGCCGTCCCCCGGGCCAAGGCGAAGGCCAACAGCGAGGGTCCGGGCGCGATGGCGCCGCCCAGGAAGATCGCGCCGCGACCGTTCTCGCCATCGGACGCGCGCACGGCATCGACGGTCAACGCCGTCCCGACGTCGACCACGATCGCGCCGCGACCGACGCGGGCCACCGCGCCGCGAGCCGCGTACAGACGATCGAAACCGACGGTCTCGGGGTGGCGCACGTCCAGCTGCAAGCCGTGCGGGGGATTGATGGGCACTTCGATCTCGAGCGCGGCGGCGAAGCGAGCCGCGATGCGCTCCGCGCGTTCGCCGGCTACCGAAGCCAGTCCGGCCGAGCGGATCGAACCCGCCACGAACAACGAGTTCGGATCCAGCTTCGCGTGATCCGGTTCCTCGGCTCCGAGGAATTCGGGCTCGCCGCCGGCCGCGTCGAACCGGTGCACCTTCAGGCGCGAATTGCCGAGGTCCAGCGCGACGAACGGATGTTGCATGGCGATGGACCCGGACCGAGGGCGTGGGCGGTTCTGGATCCGCGTGCGATGCGTACGGATCCCAATGGACCGAGGATCAATCCTCGGGGCTGCGATACACGCGGGTCGAACGACGACCCATGTTCTCGACGACGACTTCCCAGACGGAGGTCGTGTCGGAGTTGTTCTTCACGTACTTGATCGCCTCTTGCTCCGACGACACGCCGTGGCCGTTGATGCTGATGATGATGTCGCCTTCCTTGGCGCCATGACGTTGCGCGATCGAACCGGACTTGACCTCGGTGATCTCGATGCCGGCGCGCTTGCCGTTGGCGTCGTAGTGCGTGCGCGTCTTGACGTCTTGGGTCAGGATGCGCTGGTAGTCGTCGCCGAAGCTCTTCACGTCCTCGCTGCCGAGTTGCCACAGGTTGGGCGTGATCTCGCGCGTCTCGGTCTTGGCCTTCGGCTTGTCCGCGCGTTGGGGCAGGCCCTTGCGCGGCGGTCGGACGACCTGGCCGTCGACGACGCTGACGATCTGGTAGCGGCTCGAGTCGTTGAACGCATCCACGACCTCGTTCTCGCGCGCTTCCTCTTTCCCTTCTTCGATCGTGAAGGCGAACTCCACCGACTCGGGGTTGATCCGGTGCACGGCCGCGTAGCTGAAGCGACCGGGGAGCGTGTCGCCGACGACGAGTTGCCCGTCGACTTCCTTCGCCAGGTCGCCCTGGTAGCGGACGCGGATGACCGACCCGCCGGGGTCGTCGGTGTCGACCTGGATGAAGATGATGGAGAGGAGGTCCTTGACGCCCTTGCGCACGACGGTCGGCTTGGGACCTTCGGGGGGCTTCTCCTTGACCGGCGGTACGTACCCCGTCCAGTTCAACGTGTGCCAGATCGGCACGACTTCCTTCTGGTAGTCCGAGCGCTTGCCCTCGGGCCCTTTCGCATCGTTCGGCTGGTTCAGCACCAACTCCGCGACGGGAACGTCCTCGAGCGTCTTGTTCAGGCGCCCTTTGTGTTGGAGCGCGAAGCCGAAGAGTCCGAGGACGAAGACGCCAGAGGCGCACCAGCAAACGAGATTGACGGTCGAGACCTTCATAGGGATGGGCGGAGCCGTTGGAGGGTTACCGCGACCGGCCATCCTAGCCGGTTCGTGCGAAGTCCCCAACGGAGCTCGGCCATCCGTAGACGGCGGCGCGGGGGTTCGCTTCCCCTGGATCGCCACATTCCAGCCGGTTTCCTGCCCCAGAATGCCCTGCGTGGGCTCCTGGGCGGGTTGAGCGACCTAGGGGCTGCCCCAGGTCGATTCACGCGCGAATCACGGGCGCGCCCGGAATCGACCCGATCGACCGAACGCCGGTGGCCTTCAAACTCCGTCGCTGCCCCTGCGCTCGTCGAGGTCCCCCTGGGCGTCCCCAGCCTGGGGCGGGCCGACGCCGGGGTCCTCGGGACTCGCACCCGTTCCGTTCGCGTCGACATCGCGGGCGACCTCGGGCCGATCCATGCGCGGCGCCGCGGTCGTGACGCCAGCCGGCAGGTTCGGCGCTTGACGGGGACGCAGGCGACGTCCACCGACGGGACCGTTGCCTGTACCCAGGGACCGTCCGCCCTCGCTGCTGGCCGTCAGGACCTCGGGGATGCGCGACGCCCAGGTGGACTCGTCGAAGACGAAGACCACGGCGTCCTCGCGCACGTGACGGAGTTCCGCCGCGTCCCAGGGAGGCGGCAGGTGATCCCCGATGCGCAGGACCTGGGTGCCGAAGTCCGCGAGGGACTCGCGATACCGCACCCGCACATGACTTGCGCCCGGATCATCGGGATCGATCAGGACGTACAGCAGTTCGAGTTGCGTGGCCAACGGGTCCTCGGGACTCGCGGATTCGGGGGTGCTCCACGTGCCGTTCGATCCCGCGGGTCGCGTGGCGCCGGTCCAGTCCCAATCCTGCCAACCGGTCAGGACCACGCGCTGGGTCGCGTTGGTTTCCGTGGACGACGGAGCATCCGCTGATTCCGACATGGATGCGTCCTGGGCGACGGGGCCGTTCGGGTTCTCGAAGACGTCCGCTGGCCCGTTGGCTCCAACGTCGGCGCGCCCGGGCTGCATCAACGGAACCGGCCGCGAACCGGACATCTCGAGAATCCCCCAAGCGAATCCCACCACCAACAGAACGCCCAACAGCAGTCCGAGGCCCAGGTGACGGTCGAGCGCGAACGGAGGTCGGACCCCGCCCGCGTCGCCTCTCCCGCCCCTGACTTGGGACGAACCCTGTGCCCCGCGGTCGAAGGGGCCGGGGGCGCTGGGGAGGCGATTCGAGACGCGCGATTCGGGGGCTCTCCTCATGGCAGTGAGGGCTCGGACGCATGGGCTCGGGGGATCTTCCGCGGAGATTCGTACAGAGCTTGGCCAGAGTTCTCCCAGGGCTTTGGACGAAGGCTGCCCCGGTTCGCTCGGCACGACGATGGACCCGCGTCGCAACGGGTGAAATCAAGGGTTCCTGCTGTCCGAGGACCACAGCTGGCCCTCTCCCGCTCGCGAAGGCCCGTTCGTATCGGATCGACCGGGCCCGGCCCTCCAGGGAAGCACGTCGCAACGCAAGAAGGCCCGTCACCGGGCCTTCTCGATTCCATTCAGGGTCCTGCCTGCGGAACTAGGCGAGGCGCAGCCCGTCGGGGCTCTGACCCGGGGGCCGACGTTTCCCAGGACCTCCGCCCATCTCCTTGGCAGGCACACCGGGCGGGCGCGGCGGACCGCTGTTGGCGTTGTTCTGCGGTCCAGCGACGCGCTCGGAACTGCCGCGGATGCCGCGGAGCGCCAGGAGCAACTCGTCCGGACGATCACTCGATGCCAGGGCGTCGTTCAAGTCGACCTTCTTGGTCTGGACGAGGTCGCGCAAGCACTCGTTGAACGAGATCAGACCGGCCTCGCTGCCGCCCTCGATGACCTTGGCCATCTCGGTCGTCTTGCCTTCCTCGATCAGCTCGCGCACGTGCGGGGTCGGGATCATCAACTCGTAGGCCGGGATCAAGCCCCCACCCATGCGCGGCACGAGGCGTTGACTGAGCACGCCGGCCAAGTTGTCGGCTAGACGCTGACGGATCTGCGTGTGACGTTCGCCCGGGAAGAATCCCAGGATGCGGTCGAGGGTCTGGGCCGCGTTCACGGTGTGCATGGTGCTCATCACCATGTGACCGGTCTCGGTCGCCTCGAGCGCGGCGACGACGGTCGTTGCGTCGCGCACCTCACCGATGAAGATGACGTCGGGGCTCTGCCGCAACGCGTGGCGCAGGCCATCGCTGAACGACGTCGTGTCGGTTCCGACTTCGCGTTGCGAAATGACGCAGCGATCTTCCTTGAACATGAGCTCGACGGGGTCCTCCAGGGTGACCACGTGACGCTCGACGTTCTGATTCATGTACTGGATCATGCCGGCCAGACTCGTGGACTTGCCGGAGCCGGCGATGCCGGTCACCAGGATCAAACCACGCTTGCGCAGCGCGAGTTGCTTCAGGTCCTCGGCGGGCAGGTCGAGATCCTCGAGGTTCGGGGCCTGCTCGTTGATGCGCCGGATGACCATCGCGGGCTCGCCGAGCTGGCGATAGGCGTTGATCCGGAAGCGGCCCAAGCCGTCCAGTTGGATCGCGGCGTCCGAGCTGCCGGTCTTGGTCCATTCCCGCAGGCGGCGTTCGCCGAGGATGCCCTCGAAGATCTCCTGCATCGGGCCGGGACCGGGAACGCGGCCGGGCAAGAAGCGGATCTTGCCGTCGACGCGCAGACTCGGGCGTCCGTTCGCACGGAGGATCAGGTCCGAGGCCTGCTCCTGCACCATCACACCGAGCCAGGACTCGACCTGATGCCGCGGTGAACCGGTCGACGTCGCCAGTTCGGACCGACGCGCAGGTTTGGCCTTGGCCTTGGTCTCGAAACGCTTGCGCGGGCCCGGTCCAGCTTCGTCGGACACCTCCGGGCCTTGCGCTGCGACACCGGTCGGCGCCGGATCGCCAGCCATGGGCTGCACGGCTTCCGGCGGTGCCCCGGGAGCAGATTGCGGAGCGCTGGGCACGACGGGGGTCGGCCCCACAGGCGCAGCGTTCTGCGGTGTGGGCTGGGGCGCTGCGCCAGGTTGGCGTTGATCGGGATGAACCTCGTGGAAGGAGGTCTCGTCCTGGGGGTTGGGTTGGGGCTGCGTCACGTGTGGCTGTCGGAGGAAAGGAGGTCCAGACCTCACCAGAATCGACGTCCTGCGCCGGCCCTCTTGAGTCGCGCAGGCTGACCGGGCGGATTTGCCGGCCGAACACGCCCCTCGGGTACGTGAGGGCTGGTCCCTGGCCCGATCTCTGGCGTCGCCCAGCACCCTGACGCGCCCGACTTGCCTGCCCCGAACGAACGTTGGGAGCCCCGATCTCAGGAGCGCCCCCCTCCGGGACGGATTCCGGTGGCGATCCCGGGGACCGGCGGACGGGACCTAGAGCGCGTTGACGTCCGGCCGCGCCAGCTGGCGAGCACGGACCAACAGCCCTTCGAGGCCGGTGCCGATGACGCTCGAGATCGGAATGACCTCGGAGCCCTGCACCTTGCCGACGGCGGCCTGCAGTTCGGCCAATCGCTCGTTGGACGCGTCGTCCTCGAAGTGCTTCGTGGCCACGACCAGGCGCGGCTTCTCGAACAGTTCCGGCGAGGCCTTCTTCAACTCGGCCTCGAGCGCGGACCAGGCCTCGACCGGATCCCGGTCGGCGGACTCCGACACGTCGACGAGGTGCAACAGCACCGAGCAACGCTCGACGTGGCGCAGGAACTTGTGCCCCAGGCCATGACCTTCCGAGGCGCCTTCGATCAGTCCGGGCAGGTCCGCCAGCACCAGGGTGTCGTAGTCCCCGACGGTCGCGATGCCGACCTGGGGCTCGAGCGTGGTGAACGGATAGTCGGCGATCTTCGGGGTCGCCTGGGTCACGCGCGACAGGAACGTCGACTTGCCGGCGTTCGGGAAGCCGAGCAGACCGACCTCGGCGAACAGCTTGAGCTCGAGGTTCAGGCGACGCTTCTCGCCCGGTAGCCCGTGCGTGAATTCGGTCGGCGCCTGGCGCACGGCGTTGGCGAAGCGCTTGTTGCCTTTGCCGCCCTTGCCCCCCTTGGCCACGATGACGCGAGCGCCGTCGGTGGCGAGATCCTTGAGCAGGTTGCCGCGCTCACTGTCGTAGACGAGCGTGCCGATCGGCACCTGGACGACGACGTCCTTGCCGCGCGCGCCGGTACACAGGTTCGTTCCGCCGGGAACGCCGCCCTTGGCCGCGTAGCGGAAGGCACGACCAACCACGAGCAGCGAATTCAGCTCGTGAGTGGCCTCGAGAACGACGCTGCCGCCGTCCCCACCATCGCCGCCGTTCGGTCCGCCCTCCTGGACGTACTTCTCGCGCCGGAACGACGAAAGCCCGTCCCCGCCCTTGCCGGCGATGACCTCGATCGTGGCTTCGTCGCGAAACATGACGATGCCTCAGCAGCGAACCGCACGACGCATCCGAGGTCCATGAAGGACCGCGCGATACGAAGCGGCGCGACACGTGGTGTCACGCCTGTGCGGAACGACGCTACTCAGCCGCCGGATCGACGTGGACCCGGCGTCCGGTCTGGTAGCGGACGGTTCCGTCCACCAACGAGTAGAGGGTGTAGTCCTTGCCGATGCCGACGTTCTTGCCCTGCTTGAAGCGGGTGCCGCACTGGCGAACGAGGATCGTGCCCGGGGTCACAGCTTCTCCGCCGTAGCGCTTCACGCCCCGGAACTGGGGGTTGGAGGTACGACCGTTCCGACTGGAACCCTGTCCTTTCTTATGTGCCATCTGTCGACCTCTAGGCTTCGATGCCCGTGATGCGAACCTGGGTGTAGCGCTGACGGTGGCCCGTCTTGCGACGAACGTTCTTGCGGCGCTTGAAGCGGAAGATGATGAGCTTCTTGCCCTTGTGCAGGCCGATCACTTCTGCCGTGACCTTGGCGCCTGCGACGAGCGGTTTGCCCACCGTGACCTTGCCTTCGTTGCCGATGAGCAAGACCTGGTCGAACGTGATTGTGGAGCCGGGTTCGGCGTCCATCAGGTCACACGTCACGACGTCTCCGACGCGCACGGTGGCCTGGTTGTTGCGATCGCTGATGATTGCGTACATGAATGTCTCCTGCGTGGGCATGCCCCACGCTGTCCTGCGGTGTGAACCGCCCGCAGGCGTCTGGGTGTCCGGCCGGGAAGAGCTCCCGGGCGACCACCTGGACGGGTGGAAGGGGCGAGGATTCTAGCGATGGGCGCAACGCCCGGCCACCCCTTGTGGAGCAATTCGGCCCCCGGGGCCTCGATTCCTGGGGTCCAGCTCTGGCTGGGGTCGTTCGGGTCGGTCCAGACCCGCCTGATCCGGACGATGGGCCCCGCCGAGTTGCGACTCGGCGAGGCCCATGCAAGAGATCGAGGGGGGCGTGTGAAGCGTCCCCCAGGGGGGTCGACCTCAGAGCCTTCGTCCCAGATGGCGGCGGTTCCTAGCGCTTGCGGCGTCCGCCGGGGCGCACTTCGCGGCCGTCGGTGCGCAGGTAGCGCAGGACGCTGTCCTCGGACTGATCGGGCACGGAGGTCAGCTGGATCTCGCGCTCGGAGCGATGCTCCATCGCGCGCACCCAGTCCCAGAGGTCTTCCTTCAGGTACTTCACGACCTCGGGATGCGCGCGCACCTCGACCGTCGAGAAGCCCTTCTGGGTGAGGGCGGAGCCGAGGCGACGCAGGATCGCCTGGGCCCTGGACTCGACCGTCCGGATCCGGGCGGTGCCGCGGCAACGCGGGCAGGCCTGGAAGACCTTCTTGTGCGTACCGGGACCCAAACGCTGGCGGGTCATCTCGAGCAGTCCGAACTGGCTGATCCGACCGAACTTGCTGCGCGCACGATCGTCCGCGAGCTCGTTCTTCAGGGCCCGTTCGACGGCGCGGTTGCTGGAGCTCTTCATCATGTCGATGAAGTCGCAGACGATGATGCCGCCGAGGTCGCGCAGACGAATCTGCAAGGCCATCTCGGGAACGGCCTCGAGGTTCGTCTTGAGGGCGATCTCCTCGAAGTCGTGACTGTCCGTCCGCGTGCGGCCGGAGTTCACGTCGATGGCGACGAGGGCTTCGGCCTGGTCGAACACGATCGAGCCGCCCGAGGGCAGTTCGACGCGGCGCGAGAAGACCTTCTCGAAGTCCTGCTCGATGCCGTAGTGATGGAACACCGGGCGATCGCCGTCGTGCTCGCGGATCCTACCGACCTGCTCGGGCATGAGCTTCTCGGCGAACGCGACCATCTCGGCCTGAACGACGGGATCGTCGACGATGACCTCTTTGGTGGTCTTGTCGAACAGGTCCCGCAGCGTGCGGATCGCCAGGTTGGACTCCTGGTACAGCGGCTTGGGACCGCGACCGGACTTCAGGCTCTTGCCGAACTCCTCCCAAACGCCGAGGAGGTAGTCGAGGTCGCGCTTCAGGTCGTCCTTCTTGCGGCCGATGCCGGCGGTGCGGACGATCACGCCCATGTCGTCGGGCGCTTCCAGGCTGGCCAGGATGCGCTTCAGGCGACGGCGTTCGCGCTCGTCCGGGATCTTGCGGCTGACCCCGGTGCGCGCCATCGACGGCATCAGCACCAGGTAGCGACCGGGGATCGAGATGTACGTGGTCAGGGTCGGGCCCTTGTCCCCGATCGCGTCCTTCGTGATCTGGACGACGACCTGGTCCCCCACCTTCAGAAGATCGGTGATCGGCAGGCGCTGGCGACCGCGGCGATGGACCTTCGAGCGGGAGGACCCACCGCGTTTGTCCGCAGCTTTGCTGGTCTTCTTGGACGCCTTCTTCGCGGAGCGGCGACGCGGGGCTCGAACCTTGCGGCCCTCCTCCTCGTCATCTCCCGCCTCGGCATCGGAATCCGAGTCGTCGTCGGAGGCTTCCGGTGCGTCGTCATCCTCGTGATCCACGTCATGATCGTGATCGTCATGATCGTGATCGTCGTGATGGCCGTGAACGTCGTGATCGTGGTCATGATCGTCGTCGTCGACGTCGTCCCCCAACGGATGTTCGGGATCGCCGAGGTGATCGGGGCCATGGTCGTCCCAGGTCACGGATTTCGAGTCGTCCTCGTCGGAGGACCTCTTCGAGGCACGCCCCTTGATCGGTCCGTCCTCGTCCGCCTCGTCGTCGTCCTCGTCGGGGTACCCGTCGCGGGTCCCGTCGGCGTGAACGTCCATCCCGGAACTGCGCGAACGCGTGCGCTTGCGGCGGGTCTTGGGCTTGTCCTCGTCGGTGGCGGTGTCGACCTCACCCTCGCCGTGCTGATCGCCGCTCCAGTCGTCGGGGTCGATGCTGGCGGTCAACAGCTTGTCGAGCGTGAAGCCCGGCTCGCCGTAGGTGGGCAGGACGTCGGACGTGTGCAGGAAGCCGTTGCGGCCCTGACCGAAGTCGATGAACGCAGCGCCGATGGCCGGCTCGAGGTTCACGACGCGTCCGCGGTAGATGTCGTTGACGAGGGTCTTCTGACTCTCGGCGGTCATCAGGAGTTCGCTGATGCGATGGTCCTTGCCGACCACGGCCACGCGCTTCTCCTCGGGATCGCAGGCGTTGACCAGGATGACCTCGGTGCGCAGCTTCTCGGCTTCGGCAGCGAGTTCCTCCTCGCTCATCTCGGGGCTGGAGCCCGCCTTCTTGCGCGTGCGTTTGCGCTTCGGCTTGGCGTCCTCTTCGTCGTCGAAGTCGTCCCGATCCGCGTCGTCTTCGGACGTGGTTTTCTTGCGACGCGTGCGTTTCTTCTTGGTCGCGCTCTTCTTCTTGGTCTTGCGCGAGGAGGACCTGTCGTCCTCGTCGCGCGTGTCCTCGGCATCGGAGTCGTCGTCCGTGCGCTTCTTGCGCGTACGCTTGCGCTTGGCCTTCTTGCGCGAGGACCCCTCGTCGGCGTCCTCGGCGCGCGGAGCGTCGTCCTCGCGCTCGTCGGAATCGTCCTGGGACGTCTCCGTCTTGCGCTTGCGACCGCGTCCACCGCGGGAGCCGCGACGACGCTTCTTGCGTTGGCCTTCGCCCTCTCCGTGCTCGCCATCCCCACCATCGCGGGAATCGGCTTGATCGGCGTCCTCCGAGGTGGATTCGTCACGGTTGGACTCGTCCTCGTCGGTCTTCGCCTTGGAACGGGTCCGTCGGCGGGGCTTGCGGCGACTGGAGGTTTCGGAATCGCGATCTTCGTCGCGGCCGGCGTCCTCGTCCTCGCGATCGGCCGAAGCGGCCTTCTTGCGGGTGCGCTTGCGGCGCGGCTTGCGCTCGCCTTCGTCGTCACCACCACCGCGGCGGGAGTCCCCATCGGACTCACGCTCGGCGGGGGCGTCCGAGCCCTCGTCCGTCGCGGCCTTGCGGCTGCGGGAACGGGTCCGGGTGCGCTTGCGTCGCGGGCGATCGGAGGCGTCCCCGTCGGACGTGGCGCTCTTGTTCGACGAGTCGAGGCCGGCACCGAAGCCAGAGCCACCGTCGTCGTCGCCGCCATGTTCATCATGACTGGCGTCGTCATGGTCGGAATCACCATGGTCGGAATCGCCATGGCTGATCGGGGAGTCCTGATGCTCGAAGGCGTCAGGGGAGTCTGCCGGGAAATCTGCGTTGTCCAGGGGTCCCGAGTCGAAGCTCGGGAGGTCGTGGGCGCTCATGTGTTTTGAGTTCGACCGAGAGCCTGATGGAGCGGTTCCATGTCGCTCGAATCCGCGTCGATTCGCAGCCAGACCGGAGCGTCGGGTTGGGCTCGAGGACCTTGGGATCGACCCCGAAGGGGAGGATCTGGTCACGGAGCACAGCGCCCGACGGGGCGGCGGCGCGGCATCGGTCCTGGGCGGGCCCGTGAACACGAGTGTTCTTTGGGTTCGCACAGGATGCGGATCGGGGCGACGGGAGGTCCGTCGCAGGATCGGCCTGGTAGAAGTTGTCAGGCGCTCTAGGGGTCCGGGCCTCCGAGGAGGTGGACGGGCGCCGAGGTCCGGACCCGGGGGGTCCGTTGAACGATCAGAAGAACGGGGAGGGTGAGCGTCGAAAGCGCCTCACCGGGGATGCCCCGCACGGCCCAAGGCCGTGGCCCCATGCTGACGGATGGAGACTTGGGAGTCGAACATACGGTCGGAGTTTTCCGCCGTGGGACCCGGGAGAGGGTCCCGTTCGCGGCAGAAGTCCCCTCCTGAGCCCAGAAAGTGGGTCCTCGGGGTCCTGCCGAAGGGTGCTGCGCCCCGCCCCGAATCGGGAGGGCCAGCGCAGAGGAGCCGGAAGGCCCCGCCCGAATCGCTCCGGGCGGGGTCTGGGTTCCGTGGAGCCCGAAGGCTGCCGCTCGAGGAAGCCCCCCAAGGGGACTCCCGTTCGTGCCAGAGGTCCTGCATCCAAGCAGGCGGGGGATCGCTCCCCCACCTGCCCGGACGAGAGGCCTACTCGGGCGCGACGAGCTTCTCGATCTCGTCCTTCAGGCGCGCCGAGCGACGGGCGAGTTCTTGCTGAAGCAGGAACTCGGTGTCCTCGGAGTTGTGCACCAAGGTCGGCGTGATGAAGATCACCAAGCTACGGCGGTCCCGGGTGTGGGTGCGGTGCTTGAAGAGCTGGCCGAGGATCGGGATGGACCCGAGCAACGGAACCTGGCTCTTGATCTTCGTGTCGGTGTCGGTCGTGAGACCGCCGATGACCGCCGTCTGACCACTCTCGAGGGTCATGTTGGTGATCAACGTCGAGGACCGCGTACGCGGCAGAGCGATCGAGCCTTCGAGGCCCGCCGCGCCGACCGTGAACAGGTCGAATCCGGCCGGGGCGAGGGCCGAACCGGCACTCGATCCGGAGAGGCTCGTCTCCTTCGGGATGACCTCCATCTGCATCTTGCGGGTACCCGGAACGACGTTCGGGCGCACGAGCAGCTGGAAACCGATCTCGACCGGCGAACCTTCCGCCTCCTCGACGGAGAGCGACAGACCACCGGCCTGACCCTGCTCCGACTTGGCCTCCGCGTAGCGAACGGTCTCGCCCACGAAGATGGTGGCCTCGTGGCCGTCCAAGGTGATGATCTTCGGCGCTTGAATGACTTCAGCACGGGTGTCGCGCTGGAGCATCTTGAGCGTCGCCGCGACCTGGGTGAACGAGAGCGCACCGTAGATCGTGTTCGGGATCGTCACGACGGAATCGCTGAGGGCGGGCGCCGTGTAGGGACCGGCGTTGCCACTGTTGGCGATGAAGCTATCCTCGAAGCCGCTGCTACCGATCGAGAACGGGAGCTCGATCGGGATCTGACTACCGCTGATGGAGACCCGGGGGCCACCGTCGCCGTAGTCGACTCCGAGGTCGAGCAGGTTCGTGTTGATCGTCGAGACGAACTTGACGTCGACGAAGACCTGGGCCGGCTCGACGTCGAGGCGGTTCAGGATCTCTTGCATGGTTTCGTGCACCTGAACGGTGTCACGAATGATGATGACGTTCTGCTCATCGATGTA
>TARA_R110002096_G_scaffold33400_2_pt1 | contig 13291 bp, 8 predicted proteins | sample TARA_R110002096 | Tara Oceans TARA_R110002096 (sample SAMEA4397295) | marine metagenome | biome: Polar Biome; feature: [DCM] deep chlorophyll maximum layer (ENVO:01000326); material: water (ENVO:00002006), including particulate matter (ENVO:01000060) such as... | depth 35 m | reverse complement strand
GCGACAGCCAGGTGAGGGCCTATCTGCGCTGGCTGGCGATAGGGGTTGGCCTGGTGACGGTGTGGCGGGTCTATTCGACCGACATGGAGTTGGAACCCGCATTTCGCGAGAGCCTTTTCAACCTGACATCCATCATGTCCAGCACCGGGTTTTCCTCGGGCAGTTTTCCGCACTGGGGCGGGTTCATGCTGATCGTGGCCTTCGTGCTGGGCACGATCGGGGCGTGTTCCGGGTCTTCTGCCGCGGGGCTGAGCGTGTTCCGGATGCAGATTGCTTTTGCCGCGCTGCGCCAACATATTTTCAGGATCGGAAATCCCAACACTGTCAACCTTGTCAAATATGACGGGCGTCGGGTGGAAAATGAGGTGCTGAACGCGCTTATCATGTTTATCTGCGGCTATATCGTGTTGCTGGGCACGATGATCGTGGCGATGGACCTGTTGGGTGTCGATACCGTTTCGGCGGTGTTCGCGGTCTGGACCTCGCTGGGCAATGTCGGCTTCGGCTTCGGCCCCCTGGTCGAGCGCACCGGCACCTTCATTGATTTCCCCCGCGGCGCACTTTCGATCATGACACTGGCGATGCTGTTGGGACGCCTGGGGCTTTTGACGATCCTGGTTCTGGTGCTGCCTTCTTTCTGGCGCCGATAGGGTGGTTGACAGACGCGCTGAAGGGCATCAAGTCTCGGCCATGATTGATCTGCGCCCCGTCGGATATGTGATCGGCCTGCTTCTTGTCACCCTTGGGGCGATGATGGTTTTCCCGATGGCGCTGGACTATGCCTCGGGCAACGACAACTGGATGGCGTTTTTCGAGGCGGCGATCGTGACGGCGACAGTTGGCGGGATGCTGGCGCTCAGTTGCGCCAACGCCGCGCGCGGCGGCAAGGGGATCACGCTGCGGCAATCCTTTGTGCTGACGACAGCCACCTGGGTGGCGCTGCCGGTGTTCGGGGCCCTGCCGTTCATGTTCGGTGAGCCAGACGCCTCAGCCACCAATGCGATTTTCGAGGCGGTGTCCGGGGTTACGACCACGGGCACCACCGTGTTTTCGGGGCTGGACGACCTGCCGCCCGGCACCAACCTGTGGCGCGCCATCCTGCAATGGTTGGGGGGCCTCGGGATTGTCATCGTCGCGATGATCTTCCTGCCGGTGATGAAGGTCGGCGGCATGCAGTTTTTCCGCTCGGAGGGCTTTGATACGCTGGGCAAGATACTGCCGCGCGCCTTTGATATCGCAGCCGCGCTGATCCGGGTCTACATCATGCTGACGGTGGCCAGCGCGCTGTCCTATTTCGCGCTGGGGATGAGCGGGTTTGACGCGGTGGTCCACGCCCTGACCACGGTTTCCACGGGCGGGTTTTCGAATTCCGACATTTCGTTCGCCAAGTTCGACAGCAACATGGAACTGGTTGCGATTGTCTTCATGCTGCTGGCCTCGATGCCGTTCATCCGCTTTGTCCAGGCGACCCAGGGGTCGTTCAGGCCGCTGTGGCAAGACCCCCAGGTCCGCGCCTACCTGAGGTGGAACTGCTATGGCATTGCCGCCGTTGTCATTTATGAAATGGTACATCTGGACCGCCCGTTCTGGGAAACGCTGCGCGAAAGCAGTTTCAACATCGTGTCCACCTTTTCCGGCACCGGCTTTGCCTCGGTCGATTTGTCAACCTGGGGGCCGTTCCCCTTCGTCGTGCTGATTGCCGTCGGGCTGATCGGGGGCTGCACCTCGTCCACCGGCTGTTCGGTCAAGGTGTTCCGCTATCTGATCTTGCTGGAGGCGATCAAGGTCCAGATCCGCCGGCTGCGCAGCCCCTCGGGGGTGATCGACGTGCGCTATGAGGGGCGGCGGGTCGGCAGCGACGTCATCAATTCGGTCATCGTGTTCTTCACCATGTTCATCCTGACTTTCGGCGTCGCGGCAGTGGCGCTGTCCTTGACGGGGCTGGAGACGAAAACCGCCTTTACATCGGCCTGGACGGCGGTGGCCAATGTCGGCCCGGCCTTCGGGCCAGAGGTGGGCCCGACCGGTGCGGTTGACGGCTTTCCCGCCACGGCCCGCTGGATCATGATTGTCGGGATGTTGGTGGGGCGGTTAGAGTTGCTGTCGGTCTATGTGCTGTTTCTGAGACATTTCTGGCGCGATTGAAACAGATGGCGCCGCAAGACGGCTGTGCCGCAAGACGGCTGTGCTGCGTGACGGCTGTGCTGCGTGACGGCTGCGCTGCGTGGCGGGCGTGCCGCGCTAGGGGCGTGCCGCGTGACGGCAACCCAAGAAAAATCCGCCCGCAGCACAGGGCCAAGGGCGGGTATGGTTCGGCGCGCGGGCGGTTTGCGCCCTAGTTCCAGCAAGACACCAGAACCGTCAGGGCGCGGGCAAGGTCGGACAGATCCCCCGGGGCGAGGCCACCGCCGGGCGCGGCGGTCAGCGGGGCAAGGCCGGCAGCGGTCAGCCGTGCGACGACGGCCGGGGCCGCAGCGATAAACGACACCTCGGCAGGCAGCACACGTTCGCCCGCCGTGCCACGCGACATCATCATCCCCAGCACCGCACCTGTCTCATCAATCACCGGGCCGCCTGCGTCGCCGGCAAGGGCCGTCAGGGACAGGCGGCTCAGTTGCGTCTCGCCGGCCAGACCCGTGGTATCCTCCAGCGCGCCGAAGGTCATCGTCGGCAAGGGCAGGGCGTCTTCGTAGGAATAGCCCGACACCGCGACTTCGGTGCCGATGCGGGGCACGCTCATCCGAAAACCTGCAACCTGACGCGGCGCAAGGGCCACGCGGGGCGTCAGCAGGGCAATGCCAAGGCCATCGTCGACAAAGTTGACATCGGCGGCGGTTTCGCGGTCAAGCGTGATGCTGGCACAGTTCTGCACCGCCTCGGAGGTTGTCAGGACGGCACCCTCTGCGCCGACATAGAAGCCGCTGCGTGACAGGCGGGGGCGGCGGACCTCCATTCCGGCCAGCAGGCTACGGCGCTGCGCGTCATCCAGCGCCACCAGCCCCGGATCCAGCGCCCGCGATCCGACGGCTTTGAACGTCGATTGCATCGCGGCGAGGGCGCGGCCGGCCTTGTCGGCCTGGTCGGGCGACCAGATCAGCATATAGCCCTTGATCAACCCGCCGCTGAGTTCGGCATGGGAATAGGAGGCCAGGGATTCATCGGCAGCCTCGATTGTGAATGCGCTGTCGCTCCGGCGGCGCTCGCCGCTGCGTGGCACCACCTCCAGTGACTGCAATATGTCGTACAGCCCGGACAGGGTGCGGTTGTCGCCGGGTTCCGAGATCAGGACGACGCGGATGCCGCTGTCGTCGCGCGATGCGAAATGCACGAAGGGCGGTTGATAGCTGTCAAACCGCACCAGGGCCATTGGCAGCGAAATCTCTATCCCGGCCTCGGACTCTGTCACGAGGTCGAGGCCGAGCTCGGCCTCGATGCGTGCGCGGTCGCCAAGGATTTCGGCACGCTGAGCGGTTGTCATGATCCCTGTCGGCTCATGGCCTTTCGACTCTTGCCAGGAAGACATGGACGCGCGGGTGCCGGGGCCGAATGCGCCGTCAATCGCGGCGCTGTAATGACCGGACCATTTCAGGGCTTCTTGCAACGCCATCCGCTGGGCGCGGTCCAGAAGGGACTCTGATCGCCGCGCCTCGGCCGGGCTTTCGTCGGGCAGGCCGACGACTACAGGCCCCGCCGCCGGTCGGGTCGCGGATCGGGGGGCAATCAACGGGATTTCGACCACCGGGACCTCGGCCGTGGGTATCCGAGCCAGGGGCGTTTCTACGATGGTCGCCGCCGGGGCAGTCACCGGGCCAGTCACCTGGGCTGTCGCCGGGTTCTGCCCGACCGGCCAGAAAGGTTGCACGAATCGTGTGCCGTTTGCGAGGAAACTGTCGGACGGTATCAGATTGTCGCGGCGCAACCGGGACAGACGGTCCAGCGCGGTCTCCGGATCATAGGGACCAAGAACGATGGCATACCAGCCGGAACTCAACTGAAACCCGGCGACATCGGGGAAGGCGGCGGCATAGGCGCGTACCCGTTCCTGTGCGTCGCTCAAGGTGGATTGCGCCTCTACCTGTACCCAGGCGCGGTTCTGCGCATCGGCCAGGGCGCCGGAGATCACCGAAGCGATCAGCGCGAGTGAAAAAATCAACGGTCGCATGAAGCTCCTGTTCCCTCACGTCCTTGTTACATTCATTCTGCGAAACCACATTTTTATCCATTTTACCAGTGCGGGAAATGAATATGACGCCGCTTTGACTGTACGGGGCCGCCCCGACGCATTGACCCTTCGGGCGCTGTTGCCTATGCACGACCCGAGATGCCTCGAGGATCAGACATGACCGCCAAACTTCCGTCGCGCGCGCCCGACCAGCCCCCCCGCAGTTTTCAGGAAATCATCCTGAGACTGATGAACTATTGGGCAGGCCAGGGCTGCGCCGTGCTGCAACCCTATGACATGGAAGTGGGGGCCGGCACCTTTCATCCGGCAACGACGCTGCGCTCGCTTGGCGGCAAGCCGTGGGCTGCGGCCTATGTCCAGCCCTCGCGCCGCCCGACCGACGGGCGCTACGGCGAAAACCCCAACCGGTTGCAGCATTATTATCAATACCAGGTGCTGATAAAACCCAGCCCGCCGAACCTTCAGGCGCTCTACCTCGGTTCGCTCCAGGCGATCGGGATCGACATGGAACTGCACGACATCCGCTTTGTCGAGGATGACTGGGAAAGCCCGACCCTGGGGGCCTGGGGCCTCGGATGGGAGGTCTGGTGCGACGGTATGGAAGTCAGCCAGTTCACCTATTTCCAGCAGGTCGGCGGCCATGATTGTCACCCGGTCTCGGGCGAGTTGACCTACGGGCTGGAACGCCTGGCGATGTATATTCTCGGCGTCGACCATGTGATGGACATGCCCTACAACGACCCGGACGCTGCCATTGCCCTGAAATACGGCGACATCTTCCGCCAGACCGAACAGGAATACAGCCGCTGGAACTTTGACCAGGCCGATACCGACATGCTGCTGCAACACTTCAAGGATGCCGAAGCTGAATGTGGCCGTATCCTGAGCGCCCCCGAAACCGACAGCGCTGGCCGCCGCATCATCATGGCGCATCCCGCCTATGACCAGTGCATCAAGGCCAGCCACCTGTTCAACCTGCTCGACGCGCGCGGCGTCATCTCGGTCACCGAACGCCAGGCCTATATCGGCCGTGTTCGCACCCTTGCCAAACGCTGCGCCGACGCCTTTGTGACAACCGAGGCCGGAGCCTCGCCAGAACTGGAAACGCTGTGAGCGGAAAATTCTTTGTCGGCATCATCCTCGTCTCGGCCCTGATCGTCGGAGGCGCGATATATTATCTTCAGATTTATGGCTACTATCGCGAAATTCCGGCGTCGAGCCCGGCGGCCGAGATTCGCCTGACCACACTCGCCGGTGTGGCGGAACCTGTCACGGCAAGCGATTTCCGGGGCATTGACGCCGACAGTTCTCCTATCCGGTATCGCGCCTGTTTTCGTATGGAGCAAAGCGCCGCGATGCTGGCCGGCACCTACCAGGCGTATGATGGTGCCGAGCCGCTCGTCACACCCGGCTGGTTCACCTGCTTCGACGCCGGGGTCATCGACGCCGCGCTGGAAGAAGGCCGCGCCACCGCCTATATGGGCGAAGAAAACATTTACTGGGGCATCGACCGCATTGTCGCCATCATGGACGACGGTCGCGCCTTTGCCTGGAACCAGATCAACAAGTGCGGAGCCGAAGTGTTCGACGGTCAGCCCGCCCCTGCAGGCTGCCCCCCGCAGCCGGAGAAGTGACCGATGCCCGATTTGCTGTTAGAGTTGTTTTCCGAGGAAATCCCCGCCCGCATGCAGGCCCGCGCTGCCGCTGACCTGAAGAAGCTGGTGACAAATGGCCTGGTCGAAGCGGGGCTGACCTATGCCTCTGCCGGGGCGTTTTCGACGCCCCGCCGCTTGGTGCTGACGATCGAAGGGCTGACCGGTGAAAGCAAACCCATGCGCGAGGAACGCAAAGGCCCCAAAGTTGACGCCCCCGAAAAGGCGCTGGAAGGGTTTTTGCGCTCTACGGGCCTGAGCAAAGATCAGCTTGAACGGCGCGACGACAAAAAAGGCCAGGTTTACTTTGCCGTGATGACAAAACCGGGCCGCAAAGCACCCGAGATCATTGCAGAAGTTGTAGAACAAGCGATCCGCAATTTCCCGTGGCCAAAATCGATGCGCTGGGGCAACGGAACCTTGCGCTGGGTGCGCCCGCTGCATTCCATTCTCTGCCTGCTCAGCGCCGAAGACGGGGCCGAAACTGTGCCGCTGACCGTCGATCAGCTGACCGCATCCAACACCACCGAAGGTCACCGCTTCATGGCCCCTGGCCGCTTTGCCGTCACCAGCTTTGACGACTACCGCGCAAAACTCTCGCGCGCCTTCGTGATGCTCGACCCGGCGCAGCGCGAGGCTGCCATCTGGCACGACGCCCAAAATCAAGCCTTCGCGCGGGGGCTGGAGGTTGTGCCCGATGCGGGGCTGCTGGCCGAGGTCGCGGGCCTCGTCGAATGGCCGGTCGTGCTGCTGGGCGATATCGGCGCGCCGTTCTTGGGTCTGCCCTCCGAGGTGCTGCAAACCAGCATGCGCGAACATCAGAAATTCTTCTCGGTCCGCAACCCCAAAACCGGCCGGATCGAGGGTTTCGTCACCGTCGCCAACCGCGAAACCGCAGACCACGGCGCGACGATCCTCGCAGGCAACAACAAGGTGCTGTCGGCCCGGCTGTCGGATGCGAATTTCTTCTGGGAAAATGACCTGCGCAAGATTGCGCAGGGCGGCCTTGAAGGGATGGGCGCGGGCCTCGCCCATGTCACCTTCCACAACAAACTGGGCTCTCAGGCTGACCGCATTGCCCGTATCGCAGCCCTCGCCCGCGAAATCGCGCCGATGGTCGGGGCTGATGCCGATATGGCGGAACAGGCCGCCAAGGTGGTGAAGGCCGACCTGCAATCGGCCATGGTCGGCGAATTCCCTGAATTGCAAGGCACCATGGGCGGCTACTACGCCCGCGCTGCCGGTCTGCCCGACGCGGTGGCCACCGCCTGCAAAGCCCACTACTCGCCGCTTGGGCCGACCGATGATGTGCCGACGGAACCGGTCTCCATCGCCGTCGCCTTGGCCGACAAGATCGACACCCTGACCGGCTTCTGGGCGATTGATGAAAAACCAACAGGGTCGAAAGACCCCTACGCCCTGCGCCGCGCCGCTTTGGGGGTTATTCGGTTGATTTTGGGGAACTCTCTCAGGCTCAATCTCAATACCCGGCTAAGTACATTTGCAAAAGCGGCTGAACTTGTCGGTTCGCGCGAGGGACTCAACGGTCCATCATTCGCAGACACCAATGACCTCATCTCCTTCTTCCACGACCGCCTCAAAGTTTTCCTCAAAGACGAAGGCATCCGCCACGACGTCATCGACGCCTGCATTGCGATGCCAAATAACGACGACCTCACCCTGCTGGTCAACCGCGCACGCGCCCTCAACGCCTTCATCACCTCCGATGACGGCACCAACCTGCTGCAAGGCTTTAAACGCGCCAATAACATCCTGACCCAGGCCGAACAAAAAGACGGCGTCGAATACTCCTACGGGGCCGATGTCAAATTTGCCGAATCCGATGCGGAACGCGAGCTTTTCAAAGCCCTCGATCACGCCGAAACCACCATCGTCCCGGCGATGGCCGCCGAAGATTTCGCCACCGCGATGGCTGAACTCGCCAAGCTCCGCGCACCGATTGACGCCTTCTTCGATGCGGTCCAAGTCAACAGCGACAATGAAATCATCCGCCGCAACCGCCTCAACCTGCTTCACCGCATCCGCGCCGCCTGCGCCCCGGTGGCTGACCTGACCAAGATCGAAGGGTAACCCCCCCTCATCTGTTCATAAATATCCTCGGGGGGAATTGGCCGTCAGGCCAAGGGGGGCAGAAAGCCCCCGCTTCCTTCTGCCCCGCTCCAGCAGGGTAGCGCTTGCGTGACAAGTCGATAAGCGTATGCTGCGCTTGAAAATGCAAAAGGCGCCGCAGTGCAGAAACATCCCCCGATCCCGGATTTCACCGAAATCACGCCTTCGGCCAAGATCAGCCGCGAAAGCCATGGCTGGCGCGCCAAATGCCTGCAACGGCTGGTGCGGCTTGACATGCCGGTGCCGCAGACCGTGGCGCTGCCCGCAGGCATGGTGCGTGCCATTGCGGCAGGCCAACTGGTGGATTGCAAAGGGGTCCTGGCGCATTTTGGCGAAGGGCCGCTGGTCTCGGTCCGGCCCAGCCCGGCCAACCCTGATTGGGGCGGCCCCTCGACCGTGCTCAACATCGGAATGAACGCCGCCCGCCATGGCGATCTGGTCAAGACCCAGGGTCAGGCCGCCGCCGATGCGCTTTACCTTCGCTTTGTGCGGGGCTTTGCCGTCAATGTGGCGCGGCTTGACCCCGATCAGTTCGATATCACCAAATCCGATGCCGAGGCGCTGCGCGAGGCGCTGCGCGCCTATCACGACGAGATGGACGAAGCATTTCCCGAAGACCCGGCGGTGCAGCTTTCCGAAGTGCTGCGCTCGATGGCCCGCGCATGGGAGGGCACCTCGGCCCGCCTGTTGCGCCAGGCCAAGGGCGCGCCCGAAGATGCGGCCCTGGGTCTTGTGGTGCAGCGCATGGCGCAGGGCATCGGCCAGGGGATTTCCGGCTCTGGGGTCATCCAGTTTGTCGATCCGGTCACAGGGCTGGCCCAGATCACCGGACGCTATCTGGGCCAGAGCCAGGGCCGCGACGTGCTGGCCCGGCGGACCGAGGCGATGTACCTGACCCAGGATCCGCGCGGCCCGTCGCTGGAAGACATCGCCCCCGATATTTTTGCCAGCCTGGCGAAACAGGGTGCCGCCTGCCGTCGCCGCCTGCGCGAGGAAATGCAGATCGAGTTCACTATCGATGACGGCAAGCTTGCGGTTCTGGATGCCGTGCGCGTTCACCGGTCGTCGCGGGCAGAGTTGCGCATCGCGGTGGATCTGGCGCGCGATGAGATCATCTCCCGGCAAGACGCCGTCCTGCGCGTCGAACCCGGCGCCTTGTCAGAGCTGCTGCACCCCCAGGTCGATCCGCGCCTGCCGCGCGATGTCCTGGGCCACGGCATCGCCGCCAGCCCGGGCGGGGCGACGGGGCGGATCGTGTTTTCCTCGGCGGCAGCCCAGGCCTCGGCCGCGCGGGACGAGCCGTGTATCTTGGTGCGCCGCGAAACCGCGCCAGAGGATATTCGCGGCATGCATTCTGCCGCAGGTGTCCTGACCGAGCGTGGCGGCATGACCAGCCATGCGGCGGTGATCGGGCGCGGGTTGGGCCTGCCGTGTATCGTCGGGGCCTCTGATCTGCGCTTTGACGGCAAGAACCGCAAACTGATCGCCCGCGACGGGCGGGTTTTCGGTGAAGGCGATCTGATCACGGTCGACGGCTCCACCGGTGACGTCCTGGTGGGGGCCGCCGAAATGCTGCCGCCTGCGCTGGACGAGGCGTTTCATGCGCTGCTGTCCTGGGCCGATGCGGTGCGCGATATTGACATCCGCGCCAATGCCGACACCCCCGCTGATGCCGAAACCGCGCGGGCGTTCGAGGCGCAGGGCATCGGGCTTTGCCGCACCGAACACATGTTCTTTGAGGAAGCCCGCCTGGTTGCAATGCGCGAAATGATCTTTGCCGACACGCCCGAAGACCGCGCTGCAGCCCTTGCGAGACTGTTGCCGATGCAGCGGGACGACTTTGTGCAACTGTTTGAAATCATGCAGGGACTTCCGGTCTGTATCCGCCTGTTCGACCCGCCGCTGCATGAATTTCTGCCCCATTCCCGCGAAGGTCTGCGCGAATTGGCCGAGGCGCTGGACCGCCCGCTTTCCGATGTGACGCGCCGTGCCGAAGCTCTGGCCGAGTTCAACCCGATGTTGGGGATGCGCGGTGTCCGGTTGGGGATCGTCTTGCCGGAAATCTATGACATGCAGGCCCAGGCGATTTTCGAGGCGGTGACAGAGGTCGCGCGGCGCGGCGGCGCGATCGTGCCTGAAATCATGATCCCACTGGTGTCGGCCAAGCGGGAAGTCGAATTGGTGAAAGCCCGGATCGACGCGGTCGCAGCCCAGGTCCGTTCCGCCAAAGGCCGCGATTTCAGTTACAGACTGGGGGTCATGGTCGAGACCCCGCGCGCCGCTCTGCGGGCCGGGGATATCGCGCAACACGCTGCGTTTCTGTCCTTCGGCACCAACGATCTGACGCAGATGACCTATGGTCTGTCACGCGACGATGCAGGCCGATTCATGAACACCTATATCCAGAAGGGCGTGTTTCCCGAAGACCCGTTCCACATTCTCGATGTCGACGGGGTGGGAGAGTTGTTGCTGATCGGGGCTGCGCGCGGGCGGGCGACGCGACCTGGCCTGACACTCTCGATCTGTGGCGAGCATGGCGGTAACCCCGAATCAATCGCTTTCTGCCGCAAGGCCGGCTTTGACTACGTTTCGTGTTCGCCCTATCGTGTGCCCCTTGCACGGCTTGCTGCGGCCCATTTGGCCCTTCGGGAGCTTCAGGATGAAGTCGATATAAAACAATAGGTTATCGTATTCTCTCGGCGGAAATCCTCTCACTTCGCACCAGTTGCTGTTGCAAAAATACAACAGTAACTGGACGCCACTTTTTTTTTGCGCTATGGGTCGCCGCGTTACCATTCGGGGCCCGGAGTGAATCCGGTGCCCGGTAGCTCTCTGAAACGATCCGGGAAACGGAACAATGACATCGAAATTTAGCTGGCTGGGCGGCATTGTATTGCTGTTCGCCTTGGCTGGCGTCGCTGCTGCGGATGTGACGAAAAGTCTGTCTGACGCGCCCACCGCCCGCATCTCGGCGCTGTTCGGGGCCGAGCGTGGGGCCCTGTCGGCCCTGCCGAAATCCGCCCTGTCAGGGCAAGCGCCGGCAGCGCCGGAAAGCACCATCCCTGTGAAATACACTGACGACTGGGTTGATGCCCAGCCCGCGCCTGCGGCGGGTCCGGAAGTGTCCTGCCTCGCCAAGGCTCTGTATTTCGAGGCCCGCGGTGAAACGGTCAAAGGTCAGTTCGCAGTGGCCGAGGTGATCCTGAACCGGGTTGACAATGACCGCTTTCCCAATTCGGTCTGCGCCGTGGTCAACGAGGGAACCGGGCGCAAATTTCAGTGCCAGTTCTCTTTCGCATGTGATGGCATCGCGGACAGGATCCGTGAGAAATCCGCCTACGAACAAGTGGCGAAGATCGCGAAAGTGATGCTGGCAGGTGGTGCGCGCGCCCTGACCAAAGGGGCTACGCATTTCCATACCGATCAGGTTCGACCCTCCTGGGCGCACCGTTTTCCGCGCACAGCCACCATCGGTTCGCATTTGTTCTACCGCCAGCCGTCCTGACCGGCCCGCCCTGTCGCTGCCCTTGCCATAAGGGGCGCTATGGGGCATTCCGACAGCGTTGCCGCGCATAAATTGCGCGGCATCACACTCGCTGAGCGGAGATTTTATGACATCCGATATCCCTCTTGCTTTCGGTCACCCCGAAGCACGCGCCGCCGCCACCGCCGAGAGCGCACCGCGTGACCGGATCTCGCTGCGCGACTATGTGGTCGAGGTCGAGATCGGCGCCTTCCAGCAGGAGCGTGGCCACCTTCAGCGCGTCCGCTTCAACATCGTGGTCGAGGTCAATCCGGCGGCGCAACCGCTTGAAGACGATGTTGACCGTATCCTGTCCTATGACCGTTTGACCGAGGCGATCGGCCACGAACTGGCCGCAGAGCGCATCAATCTGCTGGAAACCCTGGCAGAGCGCGTCGCCCTGCGCATCCTGGACGAGCCGCAGGCGCACCGGGTTTTCGTGCGGATCGAAAAGATCGACCGCGGGCCATACGACCTCGGGGTCGAGATTGTCCGAGCGCGCGATGGCCAGGCCGCAGGTGGCGCGCTGAAGGCGGAAGTGCCGCATCCCCGCGTGGTCTACCTTGCCAATGACGCCATTGACAGCCCCGCCCTTGCGGCGAGGATCACCGGGCTTGCACAGGGCGCGCCGCTGATCCTTGCGGTCGGTCCCGCCTCCACAGCCGCGCCGCAAAGCCGTAACGCCCTGGCGCAGCGCCGGATTGACCTGCTGGCGGCGGAACAGAACGCCTGGGTTCTCGCGGGGCGCGACAAGCGCTGTGTCGTGGTCGGCACCCGGACCGAGCTTGACTGGGCGATGCGCAACGGCCAGATCTGCGTCTGGGCCCCGTCCAAAATCGTGTTGGATGCGGTTGATGGCCCCTCGGCCAGCCCGCGCGACGCGGTGGCGCTGGTGGCGTGGTTCGCCGAACATGTCAAGGCCGCCGAACTGGTGGTGATTGGGGCTGACCTGCCGGAGGCGGCGGTTCCGGTGCGGGCGCTGGAGGTCTGAACGTGACCACTCGATATGTTCCTGTTGCCCGGACGGGGCCGTTGGCGATCTGCCCCGGGGGGCCGCACGCCCGGACCCCACTTGCGGGCAGCGCGACGGTCTGGTTCGAGGCGGTGAACATCTTGCGTGGCGGTCAGCATTGGCAGGGGCCGGCGATCGGTGATCTTTCGCGTGCGGACCTCGCGCGCCTGTCGTCGCTGCGCCCTGCGATTTGCGGGCTGGTGCTGGACCGCCCGCGCATCATGGGAATACTGAACGTCACGCCCGACAGCTTTTCCGACGGCGGCGAACTTGCGACGGTTGCGGCGGCAGTCGCGCGTGCCCGCGCGATGTCGGGGGCCGATATTCTCGACATCGGCGGTGAAAGTACGCGGCCCGGCGCCGAACAGGTACCGGTTGCCGAGGAAATCCGCCGCACCGCACCGGTGATCCGGGCGATCCGCGAGGCCGGCATTGCCACGCCAATCAGCATTGACACCCGCAAGGCCAGGGTTGCCGAGGCGGCACTTGCCGCCGGGGCCGACATTGTCAACGATGTCTCGGCCTTGAGCTTTGACCCCGAGCTTGCGGCGGTTGTCGCGGCCAGGGGGGTGCCAATCTGCCTGATGCACGCGCAGGGCGACCCGGAAACGATGCAGCAAAACCCGCGCTACCGCGATGTTTCGGCAGAGGTTTTTGACCATCTGGCCGCGCGGATCGCCGTCGCTGAAACCGCCGGAATCGCGCGCGACAGGATCATCGTGGACCCCGGCATCGGTTTTGGCAAAAATCTCGATCACAATCTGACCCTGCTGCGCGACCTCAGCCTGTTT
>TARA_R110002096_G_scaffold113620_7_pt1 | contig 13291 bp, 10 predicted proteins | sample TARA_R110002096 | Tara Oceans TARA_R110002096 (sample SAMEA4397295) | marine metagenome | biome: Polar Biome; feature: [DCM] deep chlorophyll maximum layer (ENVO:01000326); material: water (ENVO:00002006), including particulate matter (ENVO:01000060) such as... | depth 35 m | reverse complement strand
TGCAGCCCGTGACTGCCACGGGCGCGCCGCAGCCGGAAAGACCTGTCCGGACCTTTATCGTTGATCGGCTGGGCATGTCTTACGGCTTTCAGGTTTCCGCCGAACTGGCTCGCCAGGCCGGTGCCGATGCTGTCTGGTCCGCCGATCAGGGGGGCTGGCTGATCTCGGCGAACAGCTGGCAGGAAAGCAGTCAGCCGGGTTTGTTTGTCGCTGGCGAAATCACCGGTATGGCGGGCGCCGAAGCCAGTTGTCTTGAAGGCCGTATCGCTGGGCTGGGGATGGCCCGCGCCCTGGGTCTTATTCCCACCGGCCCCGCCGACGCCCTCGCGGCCCGGTCCCGCCGCCAGTTGAGCCGACAGAATGCGTTCGCCGGTTTTCTCAACGCTTTCTCCCGGTTACCCGACGATCTGGTGGCCCATATGATGACTCCGGACAGTCTGGTGTGCCGCTGTGAGAATATCACCTGTGGCGCTTTACGGCAGGCCCTGACCGATCATCCTCATCTTAGGGAAGCCAACGGTGTAAAACTGATGACCCGGACGGGCATGGGGCTCTGTCAGGGGCGCCTGTGTTACAGTATCGTCGCCGAGGTAATCCGCCGGGAAAGGGACTGTTCGATCAAGGATATCGGCCCTTATCATGCCCAGTGGCCTGTCAAACCGCTGTCAATTTCAGCTTTGTTACCGCGGCAAAAATAATCTCCCGGCAAGACAGTCGGGGTTTTGTGAAAGTGTATTTTTTTCAATTTCCCTGTTGTGATCTTCTGACGGCGTCCAAGGGAGGCTTGTTTTTGTCAGAGAATATCACTATATAAGTTAAACGTTTAAGTAATGTTGAGCAAACGACAATGGTGATTTTTTTAAAGTCGATATAAGAGGGATACGAATGAGAATTGGTGTGTTGACGAGTGGTGGGGATGTGCCGGGTCTGAACGCCTGCATCAAGGCAATTGTTCAGGGGGCGGATGATCGAGGCTGGACGGTTGTGGGCATTCGTCGTGGCTGGCGGGGGTTGATGTCTTGCGATCTTTCGTTGTCCCCACAGGGTGACCACTGCAGGGTTTTGTCCCGACATGATGTCGATGGTATTGAAAATATAGGGGGGACAATCCTTCATACTTCTCGCCTTAACCCGGCGCAATTGCATATCAGGGATGTCCCAGGTTTCTTGCAGGGCAAGTTGCCGCCCGGTATTGTGGAAGGGTCTTTTGATGGTACGAACCATATTCTCCGGGTGCTGGATTATCTTGATGTTGATGTGCTTATCCCGATTGGCGGTGATGGGTCTTTACGTTTCGCGGCGCATTTGCACAGCAAAGGATTTCCCGTAATTTCCATTCCCAAGACCATGGATAATGATGTTTATGGCACAGACTATTGTATTGGCTACAGCACCTGTGTGACCCGCTGTGTCGACAGCCTGAATACCATTCGAACGTCAATCAGCAGCCATGAACGGGTGGCGCTTATTGAACTGTTCGGGCGACATAGCGGCGAACCGACACTGATTGCCGGCCATATTGCGTCGGCAAACCGGGTATTGATTCCCGAAGTACCGGTTGACCTTGAACGGCTTCGTGACCTATTGCTGAAGGACAAGTGGGATAACCCGCACAATTATGCGCTTGCCGTCGTGGCGGAGGGGGTTCGTCTGACCGGTAGGGACCCGGTATATGAGGGTCAGAAAGATGTGTATGGTCGCCGACGTCTCGGGGGGATAGGGCGACAGATTTGCGCGGCGTTCCGGGAAGAAGAGGGGCTGGACTGCATGACCCAGTCTTTGGCGTATCTGTTGCGCAGCGGCGAACCGGATGCGCTGGATAAACTGGCGGCGTTATCCTTCGGAATGATGGCGCTGCAACTGTTGGATGCCGGTGAAACCGGTCGTATGACGGCGCTGCGCAACGGGATTTATACAACGGTGGATGCGGGCCATTGTCTGGAGGGGCAAAAACGTATCGACGTTGGGTCGTGGTATGATGCCGCCGCATACAGGCCGGAAATCCGCAATATTGTCGGGCGTCCCCTCTATTTGTAATTTACAGGCCGGTTCCGCAGCGGGCTACCGGGTGGCGACAGATTGCCGGGCCACAAGCGCGACGTCCAGAATTACGCTTTTGCGGGATGCCTTGGGGTTATCAATGCGGCGCATCAGGAGATTGACAGCCTCCTTGCCAAGTTCACCAATCGGCTGATGCATGGTGGTGAGGGCGGGTTGGACAATTTCGCTCCACGGGATGTCGTCAAAGCCAACGACGGAAATTTCCTCGGGCACCTTGATGTTATGTTGGTGAAACAGCTTAATGGCGCCGATGGCGATCATGTCATTCCCGGCGACGACAACGGACACATCTTTTTTCAGCAGGGCGGCGACCGCTTCAGGACACAGATTGATCGAGAAAGGGTTTTCCACTTCCCACTGCAGGCTGGCCTGATCGCCGATACCCTGAAGAAACCCCTGGCGGCGCTGGGCGGCGCTTTCGATGGATTGTGGACCTGAAATCAGGCCAATTGTCTGATGACCCTGGTCAAGAAGGTAGCGGGCCATGAGATGGCCCCCCTTGACATAATCTGAATAAACGGTGTCATAATCGGGCAGGGGCCGGTCGATGACCACCACGGGAACGGCGCCGTTATATTCCTTGAAATAATCCTTGTCAGAAGAGGGACACCAGACGATTCCCTCCACTCCATATTGGATCAGCTTGTAGATGCCCTCGGCCTCGGCCGTCGGAGATTCCTGTGTATCTACCATAAATACGGCAAAACCGTTGGCGCGGGCGGCGCTTTCAACGGATTGGGCCAGTTCCGGGAAGAAAGGGTTTCTCAGGTCTGGCAAGATAATGCCAATGGTTTTCGTTCGTCCGGTGCGCATGGCCTGTGCGGCGATATTAGGACGATATCCCAGACGTTTAATGGCGGTCCTGACCTGTTTTTTAACTTTTTCGCCGACAGAGCCTGTATCATTCAACACATAGGATACCGTTGCGACAGACACGCCGGATTCCCGGGCAACGTCCCGCAAGGTCACCTTTCCAGGCGGCTTATCTTTTTTGCTCTGTGTCACAGGGATGTTCCTCCAGTATTTTATTATGTGTTCTTCAATCGGATGACCAGAAAACTTTCGCGGTGGCCCTGTGGTCCGAATGGTGCAGAATGATTCTACCTGATCCTTTATTATAGATTTTTATCTTAAAGGTTAAACGATTTTATTCACAGTGACGCGGACAGGCCATCATAAGGCCATCCTGAGATGGATGTAAATAATTTACAGATTGACTTAAACGATTAAGTCATATAATTCTCATAAGGGGACGCGCAGAAAAGAGGCGGGTCTCGTTTCCGGGGGAGTTTAAATAAAGGGAATGATAGTTGCAGGGTATAAAGCCAGTGTCCGAAATTAAACGAATAACTGTTGTGGGAAGCATTAATTCCGATGTAACGGCCTATGTCCGTGAATTTCCGGCGCATAATCAGACGGTTCTCGCCCGGGAATCGACATTGACGGTTGGAGGGAAAGGGCTGAACCAGGCCGTCGCGGCGGCATGTGCCGGAGCGGAAGTAACCTTGATTGCCTGTGTGGGGGATGATGTGTTTGGCACGATGGCGCAAACGTATCTGAAAGACAAGCAGGTGGGCATCTCTGCCGTGCGTCAGGTTGCGGCAACGGCGTCAGGGACAGCGAATATTATGGTTTCGGAGGGAGGCGATAACATGATCGCCGTGGCAATGGGGGCAAATGCCTGTCTTTCACCGGAGGATATTCAGCGTCATAAAGCCCTGATTGAGGCAAGCGATGTGCTGATCGTTCAGCTGGAAGTGCCCGAGGAAACCGTCAGGGAAGCCCTTGAGGTGGCCCGGGATGCCGGGGTGATCAGCATTCTGAATCCGGCGCCGGCGCTTGGCTCAGCGGGGGAACTGCTGAGGCTGGCGGATATCGTCACCCCGAATGAAACCGAAACACAGGAAATAGCCAATATTTATCCTGGCAACCCGGGAGACGCGGCAGAGGCGGCGGAGAAGCTGAAGCAAAAAGGGGCGCGTAATATTGTTATTACAATGGGAAGCGCGGGGTATTTTTACGACCTTGAGGGCGAGGCGCGTTTTGTGCCGGCGCGCAAGGTCGAGGCTCTGGACCCGACAGGCGCGGGCGATGTGTTTAATGGGGTTCTGGCGGTGGCGCTGGCCAAAGGAAAGCATTCTGTTCTGGCGGCGCAATATGCGGCGGCGGCGGGCGCACTGTCCGTGATGCGGCCCGGGGCGGAAGGCGCCGCCCCATCCTGGCAGGAAGTGGAGGCATATCTTGGGGGAGCAGGCCGGATTTAACATATGGCGGCTCAGTATTTATTTAATATATGAAAGAATAAGGGTAAGGTTGTTTTGTGACCAGACCCAAGGCCGAGAGAAGGAGTATGTCGATGAGTAGGTATAGGTTTGAGGTGGACTATCATGGCGATTTCTGCACAGGCAGCCAGAAGCATGGCAGAGAAGATGCAGAGGGGACAGAATGATGGCGAAGTCTAATGGATTCGGCATTTTGTCCCAGGCGCACGGGGCGGTATTATCTTCAACCATAGGAATTTCCGTTGGCATTACCTCTACGGTCATGACGGTATTTGGTCTGTTCCTGATCCCGATTTCGGAAGAGTTCGGCTGGACACGGTCCAGTGTTGCCGTCGTCTTGCCAATTCTGGCGATTACCAGCGCCCTGATCTATCCGGTAATTGGCCATCTGGCGGATCGCTATGGATCACGGATCGTGGTTTTGCTGGGCAGTATATTGTTTGCGGCCTCCGTTGCCCTGGTGTCCCAGGTCAAGGGATTGTTTCAATTCTATGCTGTCTATACGTTGATCGGGATCACGGGGTCGGTACTGGGGCCCATCATTTTCACAAAAGTGATCGCCGGTTGGTTCAATAAAAACAGAGGCTTCTACCTTGGAATGGTCAGCGGTGTCGGCAATGGTGTCGGCAGTACGGTCATGCCGCTTATCGTGGCGGCGCTGATGGCGGAATATGGATGGCGCGGGGCGTATCAGGGCATCGGTCTGATTATCTTGTGCCTTGGCATTCCGGTGCTGTATTTTCTGCTGCGTGACCCGCCACCGTTAGAGACTTCCGAAGTTACCCCTGAAGGGGAAAGTGCGGTGGGCTATAGTTTCAGTCAGGCGCGTAAAACCAAAGCCTTCTGGATGATCATTTTGGCGATCCCCCTGTGTGCCGGATGTATGATGGCCGTCTTTATTCACGTTGTGCCGATGTTGCTGGACCGGGGTTTCCCGGTAGGACAGGCGACGACGGTGTTGGCGACATTCGCTCTTGTTACCGTGGCGGGGCAGATTTGTGCCGGCTGGCTTCTGGACCGGTTGGCCAATCCCCGGGTGGTGGCGCCGCTTTTCCTCGTCGCCATGTTGGGTATTCCGTTACTTGAATTTTCTGACAGTTATCCCGTGCTGCTTTTGTCGGCGGCGATGATGGGAATCGGCCTTGGAACAGAATTCGGGTTATTGCCCTACTCCATTTCCCGCTATTTCGGACTGAAGTCCTATGGCGCGATCTCCGGGGTTATGTACAGTGCTGTCGCCATGACTACGGGGTTTCTTCCCGTATTGATGGATGTGGTGTTTGATCTGTCCGGCAGTTACCAGATTGCGATGGTTGCGATTACGGTGGGCATGTTGGTTGGGTCGCTGTTGGTTGCCTTCCTGCCGCCGTTTTCGGCGGTGATGAAAAAGACCAGCGCCGAAAAGACCGCGCTTCATTTGGGCGACCTTGCGGACGAGAAAAATATACCTCTGTGACCGCATGAAGGAGTTTGTGGAAAATTTTAAATTAAACGTTTAATTTTAAGTCATTGAAGAGTAAAAATAGTTTGGAGTTCCTCTGTATGGGAAGGGGTGTTGTTTTCCCTTGTTATTCGTTCATTTCTAACTGGAAAAGACGATGTTACAGGCAGCTACATGTCTTGACAGAGGTAAAATAGTGAGGTATTAATTAAACGATTAAGTAATGTTTTTGTCAATGACCCGTATCCTGGGGTGAGGATCTCGGAAAGTTATTGCCAAATGTGAAATGTCGTGACGGGCGGAAGCCCGGAACGCAATGCCTGGGAAGTTACGGTCACTGTTATTTGAGGGCCGGGAAACTGATAAGAAAAAATATCCCCTTCCTTATAGGCATAGAAGGCGTACTGCAGTGGCGTTGATCTAGATAACGTTGGTCTTGGGAGTTATGAATATATATTCAGGGAGAATGGAGATGCGTAAGTACAAGTCAGAAGTAATAAAAGCCGGTATCCTGGCGGGAGTGTCCTGGGGGGCGCTGCTGACCGGGGGCGCTGCTGTCGCCGCGGAGGCGGATGCGGCAGCCGAGGGGCCGTTGGTTCTGGAGGAAATAACGGTTACAGCGCGAAAACGCGATGTGGCTCTGCAAAATGCACTGGTGGCCGTTTCGGTTGCCTCGGGGGATACCCTGGACAGCAATAATGTAATGAAAATGGATGATTTCAACGGTTTTGTACCGGGGCTGAACATCACCAAGAATGACGGCGCCGGCCGGGTTGTCGCCATTCGGGGGGTTGGCTGGGAAACATCACAAAACCTGAGTACGCAACCTGGTGTCCTGTTCTATGTGGATGGTGTCTATATCGCCAATCCACTGGCGATCGGCATGGACCTTGGGGAGCTGGAACGGGTTGAGGTTTTTCGCGGACCTCAAGGCACGGAATTTGGCCAGAACACAACAGGTGGCGCCATTAATGTCGTGACCAAGAAGCCGGATCTCAATGGATTTAGCGGTGGTGGCGAGATCAGTCTGGGCACCTATAATCTGGTTAAGGCGCGTGGACATCTGAATATTCCTTTAAGTGATACAATGGCGGTGCGTGCTTCCTTGCAGAAACATTCCCGCGATGGCTTCGCCAAAATTACCGGAATTGAAGACTATGATCTGGATGATGCAAATTCAGTCACCGGAAAACTGGCCCTGGCCTGGGAGCCATCCGAGGATATTTCCGTATTATTGACAGGGTTCTGGCAGGATTCGGAGCAGCATGGCGCGGCGGCGAAAAGTGTGGACGACCCGATTGCTGATGCCCGGGTCTTGACCCAGGATTACGCCAGTACGTTTGAACTGTATAACTCGCAGTATTATGCAGTTGTCGAATGGAAAACGCCACTTGGGGCTCTTAAATCCCTGACGAGTTATCAGTATCTGGAAAAACATCAGACGGTTGATGCGGATCGTCTGGATTTCGCCACGGCCGGTTTTTATGATGTGGTGCCGTTATGGGACAATAATTCCAAGGCGTTCTCACAGGAAATCAACTTGTCATCGGATGACGATGGTCCGGTCCAGTGGACTGTGGGGGGCTATTATCTCTGGCATAAGAATTATCAGGATATCCTGGAACTGGTCAGCACTACGCCGGCGGGGCCGGGAGATCTTGATGTCCCGTCCAGCCCACCCACCAGTTTCCCGGCCAATCTGAATTTCCAGACCACAGATACGGTCACCCGGAAAGATTCTGCTGTCTACGGCCAGCTGACCTGGTCGTTGACGGACTGGTTGTCTTTCACCGGCGGAATGCGTTATCAAAATGATAAATCCCATAGTGACGCCAGCGTCTTTTATGGTTTCTTTGGCCCGCCTGTGGTGGTTGACACATCACATAATGCCTTTACCTGGAAGGCCGGGTTCGACATTTCGTTGAGCGAAGATAATGTTGTATATGTTTTGGCCTCGACAGGTTACCGCAACGGCGGCAACAATAGCGGGTCGCAAAATGCTTACAATGTGCCGTTTAATTTCAAACCGGAAACGGTTCGATCCTACGAAATTGGGTCGAAGAATAAATTCTTTGATAAGCGCATGCGTTTGAATATTGCCGCTTTCTATTATGACTATGAGGATTATCAGTTTATCGCCGAGGACGCTTTTCCTTTCTCCGGCGGGGCGGATAATATTCCGGGCGCACATATCTATGGGGTAGAAGCTGAATTTTCCTGGCTGATTTCCGACAAGCTGCGTCTGGATGGCTTTGTGGCGGCGCTTGATGGTGAATTTACCGAAGATTTTTACGCCATTGATGTGGCGGAAGTCGCAGAAAGAGGCTTTGAGTATAATGTTCCCGGTCGTATTGGGCTGCTGCGGAATCTGAACGGCAACGAGCCGGCGAAACTGGTAAGCCTGACCAGTCGGATGAGCCTTACTTATGCAACGGAAATTGCGAACAAGGGGGATTTGACTGTCCGGGGAGACTATGTATATCGCGGCGATTTTGAATATCGGGTGTTCAACAATCCGACGGTGGACAAGGTGCCGAGCTATAACATTGTGAACCTCAATGTGCAGTATAAGCCGTTTGACAGCCGGTTCAGTTTCTCCCTAACGGCCAGTAATTTGTTTGACAAGGACGGGGTGAATTCTCGCTTTACCAATCCTTACGGGTCTTACCGGACCAGTGAGGAATATATTCCTCCCCGGGAAGTTGTTGGCAGCGTTAAAGTCACTTTCTGAGGCGGGCGTCGCGGTCCCTCTTAAAGCTTTGGCTTTTCAAGGGACCGCATTGATTTTGAGAACAGCAGATACATAAAAGCCCCCGGTGTTTCGGGGGCTTTTTTTTTGTGCCGGATATTTGTGATGTCAGGGGCGGATTGGTTCAGACCAACGAGGTGTAACGGCTATCGTGAAACACAAGGGGAGCGCCGTCATTTTGTCTAATGTCGTGTATATGTCCGACTAAAATTACATGATCGCCGCCTTCATGACGCGCAACAATCCGGCATTGAAAGCGTGCGATATGGTCCGGTAAAAGGGGCAACCCTTCCAGACCTTCTTCAGGGGTCAGGTTGGCAAATTTATCTTTCCCCGGGGAGGCAAAGTGATTGGACAGATCCTGCTGGTCCTGCCCCAGGACATGAAGCGCGTAATAATTGGCCCCGGTAAAGACGTCGAAGAGATCTGATTGCCGATCAATGCTCCACAGAATAAGCGGCGGGTCTAGGGACACGCTGGCGAAACTGTTGATGGTCATGCCGACGGGGTGATGGGTGGCATTGGTTGTGGTGACGACGGCAACGCCGGTGGGGTAACGCCCCAGTGCAGACCGTAATGCAGCAGGTTCAATTTTTGACATGGACAAGCCTTTTTTATGATATGTTTCTCAAGTTCATGATATGCTAACCTATTGTAATAGCTTAATCAATTCATGAGGGAGATCTGCACGGCGTGACAAGTATATGTGCGTATACGGTCAAGTGCCTGATCTGGAATAAGCTATGATGACTGTAATAAAAAAGCCGGGGAAACTCCCGGTGGGAATGTGATCTGTTGAGGGGGGGAGCGCATTCGTTTGTCGGATGCTGACCATATGTGTCTTGAAATGATGTCGTGCTGTTGCTATGCCGGAAGCACGGCTTTCATGTAAAGGCCTCTGTTTAAAAAGGGCGAAAGAAAGAATGTCTTGTACAGTTGTTGATACGTTAATCACCGGGGCGAAAATCATTACCATGGACGCGGAACGTCGGGTTTATATGGATGGGGCCTTGGCGATAACGGGATCTCAGATCACGGCGGTGGGACCCCGACAGGAAATCGAGCAGAAGTATCGGTCAGACCATGTCATTGATGGGCGTCGGTTTGTGATCTCGCCCGGATTCGTCAACAGCCATATTCATGTCACAGGCGATCCGTTGACGCGAAACTATGTGCCGGACGATATTCATTGTCCGCCGACAGAAAAACTGACCAAATGGGTGTTGCCCCGTTATGAGGCGCATGGCCCGGAAGACGAAAAAGTCTCCGCCCAGCTGGCGGCGCTTGAAATGCTGCGTTCGGGGGCGACGAGTTTTATCGAGGCCGGTACCGTTCGTTATCTTGATGAAGTGGTTGAGGGGGTTGACAGTCTCGGCATTCGGGGGCGTGTCGGTGCCTGGGTCGGCGGTCGCGCCTATGATGCGTCAGAAGACCAGGCCAAACTGAACCGGGAGGCGATACGACAGCTTGAAGATGAAGTGGCCCGCTACCCTGCAGGGGAGGACACCCGGATTTCCGCCTGGCCATTGCTGATCGGGCATTCGACAAACTCGGACGAAGTATGGTTGGCCGCGAAACAGATTGCAGATGACAAGGGTTTGGGCATCTCAGCGCATATGAGCCCCTACAAGGATGACCCGGACTGGTTTCTTGAGACATATGGCCGCCGTCCCATCGAACATCTGGCCGATCTTGGGGTGTTGGGTGATAATGTCTGCCTGACTCATGTGGCGCATATTGATGAAAGTGAACGGCAGCTGATCGCGGACAGCGGTACGAATGTGATTTTTTGTCCCCTGCCGGCCCTGAAGGGAGTTTTTGGCATCACCAGTGTCGGGCGTTTCCCGGAAATGGCGGCAGAGGGAGTTAATATGATGCTGGGTACGGATGGTTATGACGCCGACATCATGCATTCGGCCCAGCTGGTGGCGGCCCTGTTCAAGGATACACATCTGGATACCCGGGTTTTTCCGGCCCATGAGGCGCTGTCCATGTTGACGCTGAATGGCGCCAAAGGCATGGGAATGGCGGACCGGATCGGGTCACTGGAAGCGGGTAAGAAGGCGGACTTCGTTTGTCATGACACCGACCGTCCGGAATGGCGGCCTTTGCTCAGTATTGTCAATCAACTGATCTGGTCGGCCGACGGACGCGGCGTACATAGTGTCTGGGTGGATGGCGTGCGGGTGATCGATAATTATCATTCGACAATGATTGATGAAGACGAACTCTATGCCAATGTTCAACGGTGTGGGGAAAGGGTTATTGCGCGCAGCAAGGTGCCCTTCGTTTCCCCCTGGCCGGTTTTATAAATGTGGTCTTGTAGCAAAGACCCTGAAGGACGAGTTCGGCGTCGGTTTATAAGCCGATGCCGGTTTGTTTCAGGTAGGTGAGACCGTCCCAATAATCGCTGCGGATACTGACCAGGCCATCTGTGGTGGTGATGATCATGACCCCCTTGATGTTGAGAGGCTGCTGATTGTTTTCCGCGGTCATGTGATAGGCAATAACAACCTTGTTGCCGTCAACGATGACATCTTCGGCCGTATAGTGGAGATTCCGGAAGCTGGAAAGGTAGCCTTTCAGGCGTTCCCGGTAAAGGTCCCGCCCAGAGAAACAGCTGCCGAAGACGCCCATCTGGTTGTTTTGAAAATCCTTGGTGACATGGGCGGCCACTTCCTCCGGATTGCCGGAGGAGAAAGCGGCGAGATAGCTGAGCGCGATGTCACGAGGCGTTGTCATGGGATCCCCATATTTTTCTGGCTTCTTCATAAACGCCCTGATCATACGAGAATTCGACATTATTGCCATCAGGATCTTTCAGAAAACAGATATAGCCGATGGGCGGGGGCATTTGTGTGGGGGGCAGGGCCAGACAACCTTCCTGCTTCGCGGTTTCTGCAATCCGGTCAATGTCTTCCCGTGCGATAACTTCTATTCCAATATGGGCAAAGGGGCCAAGAATGCCATGATTGGCCGGGGCAAAAGGATCTTTGCCCTCGAAAAACTGCGCCATAACCAAAATAAAGGGGGAGTCGGCCTGGGCCGGGTCGGAAGGATCACCAAGCCAAGCGCCATAGCCGTTTTCATCTTCGGTGCGGCTGAGAAGAGACATATGCGTGTGTTTTTCATACCAGGCGATCGACGCATCGATGTCCTTGACGATCAGCGCCAGATGAGTCCAGCGCTGGCGCGGGGGATGAACCTCGTAATTTTGTGTTGTCTCGGTCAAGAAACGCTCTCCTCGCAAACGGGACATAAAAATCATTAAACGTTTAACTTTTATATCATATTAAATCCAGATGGCGCAAGCTCATAGCTGTGACGGGGCATGATATTTCCGTCGGGCATGGTGGGCGCGCCGTGTCGGGAAATTATAAAGCCGGATGTGGTCGGGCGCTTTCACCCTGGCGCACGTATATTTGTTTTGTGACACGCAAATTCTGTTACTCCGGGGATCAGGCGGGAAGACGCGCACCGGTATGGCCAAGGCGCAGGGACACCTGATGGGCGGCTGCCTGAATGGCATCGATGAGAGAGGGGGCGGGTTGCGGCGTGATATGCTGCACGGAACCGACGATGCTGATGGTTCCGGCGAGGACTCCCGACCGTTCAAAAACCGGCGCAGCAAGGGCATTGATGCCGATGAGGGCTTCTTCGGGGGCGACGGCCCAGCCTTGTGTGCGGATCAGGTCAATTTCTGTTTCAAGTTGGGGAATATCAGTGATGGTTTTGTGTGTCCATTGTCTCAGGGCTTGGTCTTTTGTCTGGTCCCAGAGATGTTGTGGGCCGAAGGCCAGGGCGATTTTCCCCTGGGCGGACGAGTGGAAATCAAACAGGGTGCCCGGCGGCGATGTAATTTCAATTTCAGACCGGCTTTTGATGATGTCCAGAATGCGGACTCCGGTTTCTTCGATTTGACCAACGCTGACGGTCTGGTTGACCTGCTGGCGCAGGGCCGGCATGATGCGGCGGGCTTCGGACAGAAATTCAATCTGCCCGGCAACGGATTGGCCGATATGGAACAGTTTGATCGTCAGAAGATATTTCTCGGTGACCGGGTCCTGCATGACATAATTATGGTCTACCAGAGTGCGCAGATGGCGATAAATACGGGGTTTCGTGGCCCCGACAGCGCGGGCGAGTTCGCTCACGCCAACAGGGCCGTTTGTCTGGGCCATGGTCTCCAGAATGGTGAGCGTCGTGGCGACGGATTGGATCGGAGCACTGTCAGACATGATAAACCTCGGTCAAAATAACTGTAATGAAATCAGAGTGTAATGGCAAAGAACATCCAGGTAAACAGAAAGCTGATGCCGGGATTTTTCGCTTGTTATGGGGTCTTTGATGCAAAGGCGTCTTTGAACGCGGCGCTCAGGTTATCTGCCGCACGGGTCAGAAGGGTTTGATCGCTGGCGATAAAATACAGGCTGATCCCTTTTGCATGCCAATCGGCAACCTGGCCGAGGTCGGGCAGGAAAATACCCAGTGTTTTTTGCTGGGTGCGGCCGGCTTCACAGATGGTACGGACCGGGTGCTCCAGTCGGCTGGTATCCGAGAGGTCAAAACCATAAGACACTGCCAGGTCCGCACATCCGATAAACAGCGCATCAAGGCCAGGGATGGCGGCGATCTGGTCAATGGCGTCCACGGCGGCGGCATCTTCCATCTGGCCGATGATAATGGTGCTGTTATCGCTGGCTTCCCGGTAGGCGTCCGTGTCTAACGCGCCGTAGCGGGCCGCCCGATGAGAGGCGG
>TARA_R110002096_G_scaffold14302_12_pt1 | contig 13296 bp, 10 predicted proteins | sample TARA_R110002096 | Tara Oceans TARA_R110002096 (sample SAMEA4397295) | marine metagenome | biome: Polar Biome; feature: [DCM] deep chlorophyll maximum layer (ENVO:01000326); material: water (ENVO:00002006), including particulate matter (ENVO:01000060) such as... | depth 35 m | reverse complement strand
AGCCGGGGAGCGAGGATGAGCGTTTGGTCAGCTTGATTGATCTGGTTCCAACGATGCTGGCAGCTTCGGGGATGGAGGTGCCTGAGCATTTGCAGGGACAGGATTTGTTTTCGAAAAATTGGAAAGATAGGGACGCTATTTTTGCGGCGCGTGACCGTTGTGGCGATGCGTGGGACCGCATTCGAAGCGTCCGGACGGAGGACTTTAAGCTGATCCGAAATTTCTATCCGGAACGCTCTTTCTCTCAACATAGCGGTTACAAAAAGGCGGGCTATCCTGCGCTGACGGTGATGGCGGTGATGCACGAACAGGGACGATTGACAGGGCGCCAGGAAGAATGGTTTGCCGATACGAGGCCGGAATATGAGCTCTACGACCTAAAAAAAGACCCCAATGAATTAAACAATCTTGCTGACGATCCGGAGTATGCGGCCAAGCTTCAGGAGTTGAATGGTCGGATCGAACAGTGGATGGAAGAAACGGCTGATCGTGGTGGTGAACCCGAGGGCAATGAAGCACTGGCGAAAACGATCAAGGAAGAGAAGTGGGCTTCCTACGAAAAGAAGATGAAGAGTCGCGGCCTCAGCGGGTCCTCTTCCGATCGTGAATTTCTCAATTGGTGGAAGAAGGAGTTGGGGGTGGATCCTGGTGGGAAAACGCCAAAATCGCCCTGATCTCGAGTATTTCTCTCAGACCTTGGTAGGCGAGAGAGGCGTTTCGTTTTGTCTTGGTGGTAAATCGTAAGATCATTGATCCGGTAAATGAAATGTGGTTCCCTCGGTTCGTGCGATGTTTTTCTATAATACTGCCTGTGGTCATTGGTCTGACTACTTGGATGACCTGTCCTAGTTCTGCTCAGGAACTAGATTTGCGCATCCCTGACATCGACGGGACTTTGGGTGGGACAGGATCGTCGAGCGGAAAACAGGCAGGACCATCGGTGGAAGTTCGCCCCGTGTTCCAACCGGGGTTAACTTATCGATTTACTAATCGAACTGAAATCCAGATGCAGTTTCCGGCGCGAGGAAGTCGAGAGGCGGTGATTGAGCAGCAAGCCAGATTTGACGCAGGAGTGCGGAAAGATGGAAAAGGCGGTATCGCCCTGAAAGGGGTTACGGAAAGACTGAAGGTGGATCTGAAGTCATGGCAGGAGTCCATCAATTATGACTCATTGCAGGCAGAGGACCGAAAATCCCGTCTCGGGCAGCACTTAAATCAGTCGTTGACCCAGTGGATTGATATCAAGATCAATAGGGAAAACCGACTGGTGTCGGCCGAGGTCGGCGGTCGGGAGGCGACGACGTCACCCCTGAAGGGTTTCCCCCGGATTGGAACAGATGAATTGCGTCAGATCGTCGTGATCGCTTTACAGGGCATGCCGGAGAAGAAGGTCAGGCCCGGGGAGCGTTGGTCTATTCAAGGTGGGCATCGATTAGAGCAGGGCGGAGAAATGACTTTCGACATCATTTGCCGATACCGGGGTGAAGTAGAGTTTGAGCAGAACCGATTTCTTCAAATTGATTTAACGGGCCATGTTTCTGGAGGCGTGGCGATACCTGTGGAAGGTGAAGATCAGCCGCCTGGCCCTCGGATGGACTTTCACATCCCATCGCTCACCGGACGCATTCTCTTTGATCCGCTGGAGAGAATGATTCGGCTGAGTGAGCAAACGGTGAACATGGTGGTCGAGTTGCCCGCGGCTCCGGGTGAGGAGCCAATGCGGGTTCCAGTGAAGCAACGCTCAGTGCTGAATCTCCTCCATATCGTGCCAACGCCATGAGGCGTGCTCAACCGGCATGTTCGAGAAGAAAGAGGATCATTTCTTCGTAGAGATCGTCGCCTCCTTCCGCCAGAATATTGTAGTGATAGCCGGAGTGAATTTCTCTCCAAACGATTGAGCCAGATCCTGCGGAGTCCGCCATTCGTTGGGAATGAGCGATCGGGATGACTTCATCGAGAGTGCCGTGAGCCAGAAACAGGGGGGTGGAAGATTTGGAAACATGCCGAATTGGTTCGATCGCATGAGGATCAAATCCAGCTCGCAGGCCTCCTAGCTTCATGGTCGCAAGAATGACGGAGGAGGGGATCCGGGAATGAATTTTCTTCCGGCCCGAAGAAATGATGATTTCGGGCAGTTGTGCAAAAGGGGAGACGGCGATGGCTGCCTGGATTCGCGGTTCGCTGGTGAGAGACTGAAGCACGACGGCTGCACCGAGCGAATTTCCGAAGGCGCCGACGGGTCCAAGATCTGATCCTTCGGAACGGAATTGGTTTTGATAGAAATCTAGGACAGAGCTTAGGTCATTCACTTCGCGGCTGCCAAAAGTGCAATATCGGCCTTCGCTTTTACCGTGCGCGCGGGCGTCGTATACGATGCAGCGATAGTCGGCGGCCACGAATCGTTGTGCGATTGATAGCATGTCTTCTTTTCGGCCTCCGTGTCCATGGAGAAGAATGACGGTGCCTCGCGGATTGTTTTGTGGGCTGACGCCATGCCTGTGGAGCCGCGCCAGCATGCGGCGTGTGCGCGCTGCGATGCCAGGGTTGGTTGCCCGTGTTGCCAGAAGTGTCTGGAGGGCAAACCCGTCGATTGTCTCAACGGTATGGGAAACGATCTGAAGTCCATGTTCAGCTGGGGCCGCCAGCAGTTCATGGTGGCGGGACTCGAGGTCGCGCCGTTCGGGAGTGATGAACCAAGTTGATCCCATATAGATCAGGGCAACCGAAACGAGAGCGACGATCACGAGGGAGATGGCTACGATGGTAAGCATGAACCGAAACATTTTTTGAGGAGACAGAAAATTCATGAGACCCATTACGAATCTCCCGGGGTGAATCTTTCAACTCTCCGTTCAGCGATTCATGAGCTCATAGGCTGTCACGCTGAGGGCATAAATAGCTGCCGTCTCGCTTCGCAGAATAATGGGGCCGAGCGAAATGGGGGAAAATCCTCCGGAAAGTGCCTGTGAAACCTCAGCGGGAGTGAAATCGCCTTCTGGTCCGATTAAGAGAGTGGCTTCACGGGGGCGCTCTGTGTTCTCTTCGTCCCATTCTGTCAGGGTCGCTTTTAGAGTTCTGGCAGAGTCGCTGATGGCGGCGATGAGCCGGAATTTGTCCGAAGTGCCGCGGGTGAACTGCTCAACGGTTTGGGGCAGGCTGACTTCTGGGACCCAGTTTTGCCCGCTCTGCTTGCAGGCTTCGATAGCGACACGTTGCCACTTCTGCTGCTTTTTGGTGAAATCGTCTCCGCTCAGTTGGACCACGGTTCGCTCGGAAAGAAGGGGGACGATTTTTGCGGCACCAAGCTCAGTCGCTTTCTGGATGATAAGATCCATATTTTTGCCTTTGGGAATTGCTTGTCCCAGAGTTAGTGAAGCCGGAGGACGGGGAGTTTGGTTAACGAGGATTGGCTTTAGCTCGACGGATCCCTTTGTTGCCTTGATGATTTCCGCTTCGACCTCGGTGCCTTTTCCATTGAATACGATGACTCGGTCGCCTTCCTGGCAGCGCATGACATCTGAACAATGGTGGGCTTCATCTTCGGAGAGGCGAAGTTGCTCGAGATTCCAATCGGTGGAGTGAATGTAGAAACGATGCGTTGCCATGATGTGAAAAAGGCTCAGTCTTTACGGTAGTTTGAGCGCTTCACTAAACGATTCGTTCCACGCTTGTCCACTTTCGATTGCAGTTCATCATTTTCAGTATCATGGCCCGTCCTATTCCTTCATCCGATCTGTCTCCCGTTGACCGTCTTCGTGAGATCATGCACTTGCTGCGTTCACCAGGGGGATGTCCCTGGGATGCGGAACAGACTCATGAAAGTTTGGTGAAACATCTCATCGAAGAGGCATATGAAGTGGCCGAGGCGATTCAAGGGGGGGATCGCGATGAGATAGTCGACGAGCTGGGGGATCTTCTATTGCAGCCAATTTTCCATGCAGAGATCGCTTCGGAATCTGGAAGTTTCAGTTTCGATGATGTGGCCAGCGCCATTTGCGAAAAGTTGATTCGCCGACATCCTCATGTCTTCGGAGATGCGGTCGCTGATTCCTCAGATGAAGTCCTCAGCCAGTGGGAGAAAATCAAGAGCGGGGAGAAAGGCGGAAAAGGAGCTGACCCTGTCGAGCCCGGGACTCCTTATTTAATAAAGAAGGCAAATGGTGGATTGCCGGCTCTTTTGGCAGCTCAGAAGATTCAGACCAAGGTGGCCGGGGTTGGTTTTGATTGGCCTTCGATGGAGCCGGTCATTGCGAAGGTCAGAGAAGAACTCGATGAAGTGGTCGAAGCCATGGCAGAAGGCCAAGAGGCTGAGATCGAGGAAGAAATTGGCGATTTGCTTTTTGCGGTCGTGAATCTGGCCAGAAAATCAGGCGCTGAGGCCGAAGTGCTCATGCATCAGGCAAATCGAAAATTCGTCAGGCGATTTCAAGCAGTTGAGGATTCTCTTCGAGAGAAAGGGATGGAATTAAAAGAAGCTACCCTCGAAGAAATGGATGCAGAGTGGGATGAAGCTAAAGCGGCTAGTCTTCAATGAAGGAAAATATTGAGTGAACCTCTCACCAAATGTGGGATATTTCTACGTGACAAGCCCGACAAGCGGGCGAAAGCTAACTTCCCCCTCCGATCTATGCGGATGACTCTTGGATTTCCGAATAGCCTTATTCTTCTTCTTTGCGGCACGGCCATCGGCTTGTGCAGTTGTAAGACTACGTCTAGTCCGGTAGCGATTACAAAAGTGAATCCTTACTTTCTGGAATCGTCCAGCCACATTGAGACAGTTGATCGGATGGTGGAATTTGAGCGGAGACGATACCTGTATGGCACGGTTACTTCGGCAGAGCGGCACGACATAATGGGGCAATATTATTCGATTTTCTGGGAAACTACTTCAAAGAATCCGGCAACTGTCAGGCTTGAATATCGACAGGGAGGCTCGGGATCCACTGTGCTGATGAAAGAGGTGTATGAGGCGAATCCAAAGCGCAAGAACGTCACCAAGTTCGAGGTTATCGGTGATGAGTTTTGGGATGGCGGTAAGGTTTCTCAATGGAAAGCTTCAGTGATTGAGAACGGCGAGGTTGTTGCCGATTATCAATCGTTTCTCTGGAAGTAGTGTTCATTCTAAAATTGGCAACTGACATAGAGAGAGAATTACGAGGGGTGAGTGCTGAAAATTCCATAATGGTTGGTTGCCTTGGAAGTGTTGCTTGGGTCCAAATTTCGGGTCCTGCGAGTCATGAAAATGCGGGATGTCTCAAGCAGTTTCTGATGAGTCGTTTTGAGAAAGGCTGCCGCCGAATTGTGATCGATCTTCAGGAGTGCTCAGGAATTGATTCCACATTTATTGGGGTGGTTTATCGAGTGGCCGCTACTTTGTCAGAGTCAGAAGAAGGTGGCACTCTGGAGGTTATCAATCCCGGGGAACGAAATCGGCGGTCGATTTGTAAGCTGGGCCTGGATCATTTAATCAAACTGGATCGGGATGGTGATGAGTGGCAGCGCGAAGAAGAGCTCGTGAAGCAGAATCTGAATCAACCTCTTGCCTGCGCGTCGCTTGATAAGAAAGAGCAGACCCAGTTGGTACTTGATGCGCATGAAGCGTTGATTGCCGCGAATGAGGAGAATCGAAGCCGGTTCTGTGACGTGGTAGAATTTTTACGACAGGATATTGAAGCCCCAAGGGCGGATAATTGAGGTTTCTTCGACTGGATTGAGATGGAGCATTTGGTTTATCCCGTCGTCATTTTGATCCTTGTTGTGTTCGGGGTAGTGATCTGGCTGAAAGAACACCGGGCTGCTCTTCGCTACGCGCTCGAGAAAAGTGAAATCGAAATAGAAGAGCGCCGTATGTTCGGCTTTCTACATGGTCTTGGGGAAAAGCTTCAAGACGATCATTCCTCGAACAATATGCATCGGTTCGTGGTGGATGGAGTCGTCGAGGTGATTAACGCGGACGCTGGTATTCTTTACCTTCTTGATGCAGAGACGAATCAGTTGGTTCCGGTGTGCCAAACCCAGAAATTGGCCCCCGTCATTCCGGTTCCGCTCGAGATTGGGACCATGAGCGATCCGGAGGAAGCTGAAAGCCAATATAGGAGTTTCCTCCGTCTCTCGGCTTTGAAGCCAGGGGAATCATTGATCGGCGAGACCCTCGAGTCTGGGGAGACGCTGTATTTGGAAGATCTTTCGGCGAGGGAGAGCTATGCGGATCGAGGGAGCCCTTACCATGACGGAGTGAGTTTTATTGCAGCGCCTCTGGTTTATGCTCACAAGAAAGTTGGAGTTCTTGCAATGACTCGGGGAGGGTCCAGGGGATTCGGCGCGAACGATCAAGAAGTGTTCAGCAGTATGGCGGAGCAAAGTTCATTTGCTTTGGGTAGTGCGATTATCCACAACGAAGCATCCGAAAAACGCCGCCTTGAGCAGGAACTCACTCAGGCGAGTGAGATCCAGAGGGTTTTGTTACCCCGCGCGGCACCGGAGCTGATGGACTATGAATTGGCTGCGGAATATAGACCTGCTCGAATCGTCAGTGGTGACTACTACGATTACATTCACGTCGATGAGGACCGTTACGGCATCGCGATCGGAGATGTCAGCGGCAAAGGAATCGCGGCTTCGCTGATCATGGCGATGTGTCGTTCGAATCTAAGGAGTCGTGCCCCAGAGAACTTGTCTCCGGCTTCGGTATTGCATTCGGTCAATCAGTCGATTTTTCCGGACATTAAAGAGGATATGTTCGTAAGCCTGCTCTATTTGATTCTGGAAAGAGGGTCCAACGAGATCACGATGGCGAGAGCGGGACACGAACCGCCAATATTGTTTCGAAAGGCTACTCAGGAGATTGAGCTGATCGAGCCGCCTGGTCTGGCAGCTGGGATTGACGCAGGTCCTGTATTCAAGCGCACCGTAAAGGATCACCGGTTTACGATGGAGTCGGGGGATATTCTTTTTTTATACACGGATGGGCTGATCGAGGCTTTAGACCGGGATGGCGACGAATACGGGATTGATCAATTGAGCAGGGCGGTCAAAAATTACTCATCCAAATCTTCAGAGGAGCTTGTTCAGGCAATTACTACCGAAATTGAGCAATTTTCGGTCGGGATGTCGCAAACCGACGACATCACCTTGATTGCGATTGAGAAACGGTGAATAGTCCCGCCCCCGCCGGGAATATACTAAGAACTGGTGGGCGCCGTTAGTCGGTGAGCTATTTTTTCAGAGTAATGAGCAGTATTGAAGAAGACGTGAATCCTGAATCCACTGAACCGGAAGTCGACCTAGTCGATGATTCGGCAGAGGAGTTTGCTGGTGCAGAAACGATCGACCTACCGGTGGAGGAAGCCGAGGTCGAAAAAGATCTCACGCCCAAAGCTGAGGTGGAGAAATGGAAAGATGTAGCGGCGAGGTCGCAGGCGGAGTTGGACAATTTTCGAAAGCGGATGGCCCGTGAGAAAACGGAGGCGATCCAGTATGCCAATCGCAGTCTGCTGGAGCAGCTTTTCCCAATCATCGATAATTTCGAAATGGGACTGAAAGCCGCTCAAAATGAGGAAGGCGATTCGTCGATGATCCTTCAAGGCATGTCGATGGTCTTCAAACAGTTCAATGATTTTTTGACCGAACAAGGGGTCGAAATCATCGAATCGGATGGGGTTATTTTCGATCCCAATGTCCACGAAGCTCTCAAGCAAGAGCCGAGTGAAGAGGTGAAAGAGGGCGTTATATTGTACACGATGCGCCGTGGCTTTCGCCTGAGGGATCGAGTGCTTCGCGCTGCCAATGTGGTGGTTTCTTCCGGTCCGGCAGTTGATGTCTGAGACTGATCGTCTTTGTGAATTACAGTGATCCAGCGAAATGGAAAAACGCGATTATTACGAAGTGCTAAGTGTCTCCCGAGATGCTGATGGCACCGTCATCAAGAAATCTTATCGAAAACTCGCGATCAAGTATCATCCAGATAAGAATCCGGACGATCACGAGGCGGAGGATAAATTCAAAGAGCTTGGTGAAGCTTATGAAATCCTGATGGATGATCAGAAACGCGCTGCCTACGATCGATATGGCCATCGTGCTTTTGCGCAAGGTACTGGTGCGTCGGCTGGCGGAGCTGGTTTTGGCGGAGCTGATCCCTTTGACATCTTTCGTGAAGTCTTCGGTGGAAGTGGCGGCGGTGGAGGCGGCGGTATTTTTGAGGAATTTTTTGGTGGAGGCGGCGGTGGCCGTGGCCGTTCCGGTCGCGCCGAGCGCCGCAAGAGAGGCTCTGACCTGAGATACGATCTTCAGATCACTCTGGAAGAAGCGGCGAGTGGGGTAGAAAAGGAACTCAAGATCGAAAGGCTTGTCGGTTGCGATACTTGTACTGGAACTGGCGCCTCGGGCGGTAGTTCTGATGTGCGCTCATGTTCGACCTGTGGAGGAATGGGTCAGGTGATTACGAGCCGGGGATTCTTTCAGGTCCAGCAAACTTGTCCGGACTGTAATGGCAGTGGCGAGACCATTTCGAATCCATGCAAGGATTGCGCGGGAGAGGGAAGAAAAGACGGAAGCAGTCATATCAAATTGAAGATTCCTGCTGGAATTATGGAGGGCGGCCGCCTGCGGTCGGTTGGGCACGGTGACGCCGGGAGACAAGAGGGTACATCGGGAGATCTTTATGTGGTCATGCACGTGAAAGACCACGAAGTCTTCGAACGGGATGATTCAGATTTGTTCTGTGAGGTGCCTTTGCCTTTCACTTTGGCTGCTCTCGGTGGTGATCTGGTGGTGCCGACTCTCGATGGAAAAGCTTCGATTCGAATTCCGCCCGGCACCCAAACCAACACCTCTTTTAGAATGAGGGACAAGGGAGTTCCCGACCTTCATACAGGCCGCAAAGGCGATCTGCTGGTGAATGTTCAGATTGAGGTTCCAGTCAAACTTAGCAAGGACCAGGAAACAATACTCAGTAATTTTGCGGGAACAGTGACGGAGAAAAATCATCCTGTCGGTGGCAGTTTCTTCGAGAAAGCGAAGCGATTTTTCACGGGCTGACCATAGTGAGAGATAACCGGCTGTATGGCGTAGCGCGATCTTGCCAGAAAGCGTTCGTTGGTTGACGATTGCCGAATGTATTCGCATTTGCCTTCTTTTTTGCCGATTCGCCTCGTTGCTGCGTTCGTTGTTTTTGGATTAGTCGGTCTCCTTGGGGCGGCCGAATGTGGTTGGGAATGGTGCGCCTGCAAAAGGGATCTGGGACGAGAGCTTCTTGAAAATGGAAGCGGCTCCAATACCGGGCCGAAATATGCTCCGGATCGGGAGATTGACGTGCTTCATCTGAAGCTGGACATCACCCCTGATTTTAAAAGGCGATCAGTTTCTGGTGTATCCACTTTGAGTTTTTCGCCTATTGCAAAACCGGTTAATCAACTGCGGCTGAACGCGATCGATCTGGCGGTTACGGAGGTAGAGTCCTCGGTTGAGATCGAAGACTGGGAAGTGGGAAAGGAAGCGATTACGATCACTTTCAAGAACGCGATTGCCCCGACAGATGAAGGATGGGTTCGAGTGACGTATTCTGCCGAACCGAAGAATGGCTGGTACTATCGGACCGAGGCGATGGGATATCCTGAGGGCGACGACCACTTTTTCACTCAGGGTGAACCAGAGCGGCATCAACATTGGTTTCCAGGATATGACTATCCTAATGAACGGTTCACTTCAGAGGTGATCTGCCATGTTCCGAAAGGAATGGTTGCTCTTTCCAATGGGGCTCTTGTCGGAGAGTCGACGGAAGATGGAGTAAGCACTTTTCACTGGAAGCAAGAAAAGGAGCACGTGAATTACCTTATCTCTGTGGTTGGTGGGTACTTCGAAAAGCTGACCGATCAGTATGGAGATTTGGATTTGGCTTTTTACACACCCCCTTCTGAGTTTGCCGAGGCTCCAAACTCCTTTCGGGATACGACCAGGATTCTTAAATTCTTTGAAAAGGAAACTGGGCACTCATATCCCTGGGCAAAATACGACAATGTCTGTGTGACTGATTTCATTGCCGGGGGGATGGAAAATACGAGCATCACCACCTTGACGACGGGAACGCTATTTTCGGAGGCGTCCGAAAATATTAGGTCTTCACATCGCCTCGATGCTCATGAGGCAGCGCACCAGTGGTTCGGAGATCTGGTGACTTGTAAGGACTGGTCGCACTTGTGGCTCAATGAGGGTTTCGCGACTTACTACACCCATCTTTACGAAGAAGAAAAATCCGGTCGGGACTCTATGAATTATAACCTGTATCGGGATGCAGAGAGAGTGTTGGGAACAAGCGATACCAAACCCATCGTGTGGCGTGGCTACAAAGATCCGATGGAGCAATTTGACTACCGTGCTTACCCCAAAGGCGGTTGGGTGCTCCATATGCTGCGGAGTCAGTTGGGTGCAGATCTATACCGGGACTGCATCCGGGAATACCTTGAGCGGAATCAGTTTAAGACTGTGGTTACGGCGGATCTCGTTTCGGTGTTTGAGGAATTGTCCGGGCAGTCTTGGGATCGTCATTTTGATCAGTGGGTCTTTCATGGAGGAACTCCTAAGTTAAAGGTGAGCTATACCTGGGATCAGAAAAGGAAGCAGGCGAAAGTTGGATTGGAACAAACGCAGAAGGTTGGAGGTGATGTGATGTTGTTTCATTTGGATGTTCCGATTCGATTTGTGGATGAAGCAGGGGGAGTTCACGAGGTGAAGGCGAATCTTCAAAAGACAGCCGAAGATTTTTTCTTCGAACTGCCAGTGAAGCCAAAAATAGTTCGGATCGATCCGGATTACACCATTCTTGCGACGGTTGATTTTAAGCCGGCAAATCCGCTCTTGTACGCGCAGTTGGAAAATCCGGATGATATGATGGGGCGCCTTTTTGCAGCGAAATTACTTGGTGGTCGAAAGGACAAAGCGAGTGCGGAGAAACTCGCGGCGCGCTTGAAGGAGGACCCATTTTATGGAGTTCGTATCGAATCGGCCAAGGCGCTTGCCAAGACCCATACGCCGGAGGCGTTAGATCACCTCATTGCTTTACGGGATCAGGAGGATGCTCGAGTGCGCCAGGAGGTGGTTCGATCGATCGGCAAGTTCTATGATCAAAAGGCAAGGCAATCACTGAGTGAGTCAGTCAAAAATGAGCAGAATCCTGATATTGTGACCGAGGCAGTGGCGGCACTTGGGAAATTCCCGGGAGAAGAGGCAAGGGAATCTATCCTTCATGCATTGGGCCGGGATAGCTATCGCCAAGCGGTGGCGGCATCGGCAGTGAAGGCGATTCGGGCTCAGGCGGATCCGGAATTGTTAACGCCGCTCACTGAGCGCCTCGAAGGAGATCAGGGAGGGTTTCTAACTCGCGATTTTGGGGCGGCTCTCGATGCCATGGCCTACCTGGCAAGAGATGAAGAAGAGGCGGTGCGTTCAGAGGTTCGAAATTTCATCGCGGGATATGTGAACAGCCCTAAAGACAGACTGCGACCGATGGCGATCAGGGCTCTGGGCACTTTGGAGGATCCTCGTGCGATTGCTGTCCTGAAGACTTTTACCGAAGCGGGTGATACGGAATCACCGGAATACAAAGCTGCGGATGGAGCGATTCGCTCTCTTAGTGGAGAGAAGAAACAGGCTGACGAGGTGAAGGATCTTCGAAAAAAGTTCCTCGAACTTCAGAGTAATTTGAGGAAGTTAGAAGGAAAGGTAGAGACGATGGGTAAGCAAGGAGTTGGAAATGCTGAATCGAAAGAGTCGTCGAAAGAGTCGTCGGATGAAGCGGAGGACTAATGCCAGATGTTTGTCGCTAGTTGTTTGTCGCTACTGGGGGAGAGAGGGCGTCGTGGGATGAGTCTCCTAGGCCGCCATCATTTTATCTGCCAGAGCCAGGGTTTCCGGGCCAACGCCACCTAGCATTCGTGCCAACTCTTTGAGCCTGCTTTCCCCGTCGATTCCTTCGAGGCGTGAATTGGTGACTTTGTTTTCCACTTCTTTGGTGACAAGGAAGTGGCGATGGGCCAGGGCGGCTACCTGTGGCATGTGAGTGATTGCAATGACCTGGTGGCGCTCGCCGAGGTAAGCCATTTTTTTGCCGACGGCTCCTGCAATTTCTCCTCCGACGTTGGCATCGATTTCGTCGAAAACCATCAGTGGAATCTGATCCTGGTCTGCCAAGGCACTCTTCACCGCGAGCATGACGCGGGACATCTCGCCGCTTGAGGCGATGATGCGAAGCGGCTTGAGCGGTTCGCCGGGGTTGGGACCAAACAGGAAGTCGATCGCCTCGGTGCCGCGGGGGCCGGGCTCGGCCAGTTCGTCGAACTGGATTTCGAAGATGGATTGATTGAAGCCTAAATCATTGAGGTGCCCTGCGATGTCGGCGGCAAGTTCAGGGGCGACCTTGCGCCGCTTTTTGCTGAGCTTCTTGCCGGCGCGAAGCACCTTGCCTGCAGAAGTGTTCACTTCCTCGGTGAGCCGCTGCAGTTCTTCATCGCGTCCATCGACGGAATCGAGGCGTTCACGAGCTTGGGTCTCATAGGTGATGACGTCTTCGATGCTTTGTCCGTATTTCCGTTTCAATGTTTCGATTTCGTCGATCCGTCTTTCGATAGTGGCCAGTTCGACTGGATCGATTTCGAGATTGGAAGAGTAGTCACGCAGGGTGCTTTCCAGTTCCTCGATTTCGACGCGGGCGGAATCGAATCCGGAGAGGCGTTCGCTCATTGAGGGATCTACTTTTTCCAACTCACGGATGCAGCGTTGAGCGTTGCTGAGGCTGGCAACAGCGGCACAGATGAGGTCGACTGCCTGATTGGCATTTTCAAGAAGACGGCTGGAGTTCTGAGATTGCTGATAGCGGGTTTCAATTTCGGTCGCTTCTTCGGGATTCAGCGATGCTGCCGCAATCTCTTCGACCTGAAACCGCAGCAGGTCGATTTCCTGTTCGCTGACGTTTCGAGTATTCTGAAATATTTCCAATTCGAATACAGCCTGTTGCCAGGAGCGAAAGACCTTTCGGTAGGCTTCCCGTTCCTCACCTGCCTGGGCGTAGGCATCGAGCATGGCAAGCTGGCGATCGCGGGAAAGGAGCGACTGATGTTCGTGAGGTCCGTGTAGATCAACGAGCAGGCTGCCGATCGTTTTGAGAATAGAGAGGGTGCAAGGAGAGCAGTTGATGAACTGCTTGTTGCCGGTGCCAAAAATCCGCTTCACCACCAGGGTATTGCCCTCGCATGGTTCGAGTCCGCTCTCTTCGAGCAGGGTATTGACCTGGTCGAGATTGTTGGT
>TARA_R110002096_G_scaffold194791_10_pt1 | contig 13303 bp, 11 predicted proteins | sample TARA_R110002096 | Tara Oceans TARA_R110002096 (sample SAMEA4397295) | marine metagenome | biome: Polar Biome; feature: [DCM] deep chlorophyll maximum layer (ENVO:01000326); material: water (ENVO:00002006), including particulate matter (ENVO:01000060) such as... | depth 35 m | reverse complement strand
TGGTGGTCATGGGTGGACTTGAACCACCGACCCCGGCATTATGAAAGCCCAATATTTAACTATAACTAATTGTTTTAATTAACTTTAATTTAACTAAATGCTTACCTGCGCAACCTAGCTGAGCATAACCCATCATTATTAAACGCGTAAAATTCGCGTACGTATGCCTAACATCCTAATTATTAATAATACTGTTCTGTTATCTCAGAAACGTTTAGTATTACTATTAGTTAAATAGAACCAAGGAAGGTTATATGGACGATTACAATATATATTCAAATCCTCAAGGAACACTCGAGGCTGTTAAGCAAGGCTGGTCATGGCCCGGGTTCTTTTTTAATTCCATCTGGGCGTTAGTTAAGAAGATGTGGCTTTTAGGTGGCGCGCTAACCGCTATTTTTATAGTCCTTGCCCTTTTTATTCCATTCTCGTTAATCCCAACCATGTCTAGTATGGATATATTCATTAATATTCTTAGCTTAATTGTATCAATTGTATTTGGCATCAAAGGGAACGAGTGGAGAGAAGCAAACCTCCAATCACGCGGTTATGAATTTAAAGGTACGGTAAGAGCTCAGAACGGAGAAGGAGCTATAGCGACTTACTTCAAAGACCCTTCTAATGTTGAAAGTACACCCGAACTCTTCTAGCCATAGCACAAAAGGAACGAGCAACTTTAAACGCAGTAGTAACAATGTTATGCCCGTTTAACTTTGTTGTTTGATATTACCTAAAATAATCATCCTGGTTTAAAGTGCTAACATCACAATAGATGAAATTAATACTCACCTACACAAATTTAAAATGAGCTTAGAAACAGCACTTAATATTTTTTTGGATGAATATGAAGCAGCAAAAGAACAACCATTTGCTGGTCATGCTTTAGCAAATTTTATTCGCCATGATATTCCTGAATATCTTGAAGAAGTTATTGGGCCAAGTGATCGTTATTTCGCACATGGCAGTGCCGGTCAAGGTAATTGGGCAAATGTTCCTTGGGTGGCGATATTTGACCGATTAATAACTGATACAGCACAAGATGGCTACGACATTGTGTATTTAGTTAAAGAAGACTATTCAGGTGTTTACATATCTCTAAATCAAGGCGTCACAACAATTCGCAATGTTTATGGCTCTGATGCGAAAGAAGCCCTTAGAGCAAGAGCCGGCGACTTTCTTGCTCGCCTAGGCGGAATTCCAAATGAATACATCACTGGCCAACTTGATTTGGCAACAGTTAGTTCATCGAGCCTTGGTTCGTATTACGAATACGGCAACGTCATTGCCAAATACTATGAAAAAGGGAGTGTTCCCAATGATGATGTACTAGAAAAAGACTTAAAAAATTTTTTATCGTATTACTTACTGCTTGCATCTAAAGACCTATTACCTTCGGTTAATACAGCTGAGGAAGAAGATGAGAAGGGGTTGGAGCTCGAAGATCTGACCAAGTTAAAGGAACATAAACGTATCGAAAGAAATCGAAAATTGGCACAAAAAGCAAAGAAAATTCATGGTTACAAATGCCAAGCATGTGACTTTGATTTTAAAACTAAGTACGGTGAAATAGGTGATAGCTTTATTGAAGCACACCACTTGACGCCTATATCTAAACTTAAAGGACAAAAAGTGGCGCTAGACCCAGAGAAAGACTTTGCAGTACTTTGCTCAAACTGCCATAGAATGATTCATAAAACAGAACTCGTATCTCACGTTGTAGAATTTAGAGAAAAATATGTAGTTAAAAAGGGTTAAACCAGGTTTATGTTTAGCATTATGAAAGCTTAATATTTAACTATAACTAATTGTTTTTAGTAATTTTAATTTAACTAAATGCTTGCCTGCGCAACCTTACTAAGCATGACCAAACTCTACTAAACGTGTAAAGATCAATAATATTTTTTTAGTGAAGAAACATTTTTCATTAGTATTTTTAAAAAATAATTTCCAATAAAACTAAATATTCATTTACTCTTTAATAATGAACGATATCGGTAAGACAACAACAATAATCAGAGAGAACTGGTCTAATCCACTTGGCCTTATAACTTCTATACTCTTAATATCAGTAATTCTTTTATCCACCTTACCAAAAGTTGCTAACAGTTATATTTTTATCATTTCCTTAGATATTATTATTTTCCTTTGTTGGTACATTGGTAGAAAACCAAAAAAAATACCTAAAAATACAGTTAGCGTTCAAGTCGCAATAAATAGTATACAACCGGAGTCTAATTTAGCCATTCGAGCTGATTTTATTTCCAGCTTACGCCGAGAATTTGATACTCTCCCTCAACCTTCAAATATTCATTTTTCTGTTGCTCTAGAACATGATGCCAAGAAAATTGATGGGCACCAAGCGGCGCTTGATTACCTTAATAATTCTAATATAAACTTCTTGATATATGGTGATGCGAAAATAAGCCCAATATATGGTTCAGATACACACATTTTAAATATCTCAGCACTTGTAAAACACGATACCTTACCTGAGATTGAACATAAGGCATTTACTAAAGAATTTACTGAAATTTTCCCTCGTGAAGCCAAAATTGCACGAAATAACCCCCACCTTGGGTTCGAGATTACATCCAAATTTACTGATTTAGCAGTCAAGTATATTTTAGGAATCACTACGGCGCTCTCCGAAAATTACGTACAATCAGAAGCGTTATTTCTAGATGTCCTTAGAAAGACAAGTAATAACCAGCTTGAAGGTCATATCATTACAACAATAAGGGATCGTACTAAATCTAAACTTACTGAAGTTTATCTAGCACAAATCAGGCTGATTCATCGAGAATGGGTTGAAAATATTCAAGATGATGACTGCATTAATCAAATAGGCGTCATCTTAAATAAGATTCCACCTTCAGATAAAAAATCCCCTCAAGAATTCTTCTTTTTAGCATTCCATTCATTCACTTCTGAATCAAATGCCACCCTCGCCTTATCTTATTTAAAAAAGTGTAAGCAAACTGATGCCACAAATAGCTCAGCTTGGTTATTAAGCATGGCTTTCTTATATTGCTTTATAGGTAACTTAAAAAAAGGGTGTCAGTATTACCGTAAAGCAGCAAAACGCCCATATGAAGCGGGTATTCTTGCTCAAATAGAAACATTTATATTGTGGGCTATCAAAAGACAAGCTAATGAATATCAACTTTATTATGCGCTAGGACTCTACAATATGTTGTTGAAAAATGATTACATGCAAGCTCTAAAGGACTTTAAAGTTTTTCAAGATAAAGAATCGCCTCCTAAATACAAAAAAGAACACCAACTCGCTTCTAAGTGGATAGTTCAAATAGAAAAAAAACTTTCCCATTAATCTAAATAAGCTTACATTTTTTCACAGCCTTTATCCCCCAGATAGCCAACACAATATCTAACCTGAACTTCAATCATTATGGTCGCTGAAAAAACTGAGTTACCTCGTCAGTTAGTTCGAAGAGTTTACATTGACCTTCATCAAGCTAACCAAAACTCTATTGAGCTAACTGAAATTGTTCAAAGCGAGACTTCAAGCATCAAGAAATTATTAGATTCAACTATCCCTTGGTCATATTGGTACGACTTCCCTTACGCAATCGTCTTAACTATTTTACTTAAAGTAACAGGGCTTTATGATCGAATCATTTCGATATCCAAGGAAAACAATCCCGAAGCTCTTTTGCTCGACTTCCTAGAATCCGAACCAGAAATTGAAGATGAAGATAACCTGAGTAGAGAGGAACAGGCTTTTATTGCTACAATCGTGATCGCTGTTATCTTCCAAATTCCTTCAATTTCTATGTTTAACACCACGATAAACCAGCTCCTTGAGCAAGCAAGGCAAGGTGATGATAAAGCTTTGTTTAAGGCCATAATGGTTGATCGCTCTGTCCTTACAACACCCAGTGTCGCTAGAAGAATTCAACTTGCGCAATTAAAAAAAGACCATGCTTTCTTTAAAAAACTTTCCAAGGCTTTAGTTCGTAAACAGATTAGACGCCCAGCTAAAAAATTAGATGATGTTAGGTTTATGATTTCCGCTCTCCAAGATAACACTACACTTTCAAAATTATCTAACCCTGATTTTTACTCCCTATTAGTTGATGATCTTGAGCTTTATTCCACTGATGGAAAAGACCCCTTTAAATCATTTGAACAGTTGCTAACTAGAAGCCGCAAAAATATCAACGACACGAAGTAGCCTTTTCATGTTGGTGACCTTTTAAAAAATATGCATAACATAAGGTTCCTCTATTAACGACGGTTTTACCCGTCCTTTACTTATGAGGTTCCATCATGCAAGACAAAAAATTATCTGCTTTTCATCGAGCCGACGCTTCCGAACAGACAACGGCCGCGGCCGTGTCTGCTCGGAACGTTGGCCAAGAGGAACAACGCCAAGACTCTTCTAAGCTTTCAGAAGTTCCTGAAACTGGAAAAGGTGCGCCGCCTAGTAACACAGCACCCACAAACTGCAAACAACCAACTGATAGTTTTATTAAAATTCTGCGTGGTGGTGTTGATAGCCTGTATCTATCTTATCCTGGGGTGCTTTTTGATGATCAAAATGCTGTTTTATCTGCGCTTAAGAGAGCTGCTCAATCACCTTTTGAAATTGATCATGCTAGTGCCATGTACCGACACGAAGAACACTTGTTCAAAGTTTCCGATAAAGGGGCTGGACGACACCCCTATGTTCTTTCTGACATTGCCTACCGCATACAACTAGCAAGCCCAACTGCTAAACGGATACCTTTGGCCTATGCTCAGGTTAAGAGCGATTGGTTAGCCCATAAAGGCGTTCAAAACAGTTACGACAACCTAACATCCATTGTTGAGACATTTGGCGCTATAGAAGACACTCCAAAAGTTAGCCGATCAGATCACTTTATCGATTTTACTTGCGGCTTCCTTTTTGAAGAGTTAACCCGAATGGCTTGGATTTGTCGTGCAAGACAGTTTTCAGATTATTGGAATGGGCAAATTTTCACAGGGTTTAGTTTTGGCCTTGGTGGTGATATTTCTGCACGTTTATATAACAAAACAGAAGAGATTAAAAAATCTAAAAAGGATTACCTTAATCCACTGTGGAAAGAAAACGGCTGGGATGAACAACAAGATGTCTGGCGGCTTGAGTTTCAGTTTAAACGCAAAGCATTGTCTGAACACCAAATTACCAGCGTTGATGATTTATTAAATAGGCTCGGCAGCTTATGGATTTATGCCACTACTCAATGGCTAAAGCTAACCCTTCCCAGCCTAACAGATGACACTAAATCTCGGTGGCCTATGCATCCATTATGGGCTGAACTTGTTGAAGCTGATTGGGGCTCTTGTCTTGAAGCTAAACCGAAACCAATCAGGCCGAATAACCCACCAACAGACAGGTATTTATTTGAAGCTGGTCTTGGGTCATTAACGTCATTTATGGCAAGAGAGAACATTACCGATATATACGATGCCAACTTTGAGTATATTCAAAAGGCTAAAGCACACCACTCATCAAAAACAGAATTCACCGGTTCAGATTTACATACTTATGCTTTTGAGAAAGCGGCACTTAAAGCACGTAAATTTAATTTACCGTTTGCTGGCTTTGAAGATAAATCCAAACAGATATTAATTGAAGCTAAAGCTGAGGCTTACCGGAAGGCCAAAGATGGCGACTAATATTGTTGTTCCAAGGCTTATCCGCTACCGTGACGCGCCCTTTTACATGGGCATGGATAAGAACCGATTTAACAAAGAAGTACGTCCATTTGTTGCTGATATTCCTATCGGTATTCAAGGCATTGCATTTGATCGACTTGATTTAGATGAATGGATAGACGAATATAAGAGCCGCGCAGGTAGGCTTGGAGATGAAATATGTCAAAAAGAACTACAGGTCTTACCAAAAGGGGAAACTACTGGCACATCAATAAAGTCATCCGAGGAAAGAGACTTTATGAAAGCACTGGAACAGATTCGTTAGTTCAAGCAGAGCTTTATTTAGCTAAACGGATTCAAGAATTATCTGATCCTGTGAGTGGTGACAGAAGTTTTATTAAAGCAGCAACTAAATACCTAAAGGAGGAGGATAAGAAGAGTCTTGCACGAGATGCACAAGCTTTAGAAAAGGTTATTCCTCATATTGGACACCTACCGTTATCTTATATTCACATGGGTACGTTAGAGCCTTATATACAAGCTAGAAAGCAAATCGTTTCGAATGGCACTATCAATCGAGAATTGTCGGTTATAAGACGAATCTTAACGTTAGCGGCTAGAGTATGGAGAGATGAATTAAATCAGCCTTGGCTTCGAGAAGCTCCGCTTCTTAGGTTACTGAAACATATTGGCCGTAAGCCCTACCCTATCACTTGGGAAGAGCAGCACCGCCTGATGCTTCATTTACCGGACTACTTAGCTAACATTGTTTTATTCGCTTTAAATACAGGTTGTCGCGATCAAGAAATGTGTCGAATGAAGTGGTCTGATTATCAAAATGGTTTATTTGTTTTATCAGGTGACCGAACCAAGAACGGTGAAGAAAGAATTGTTCCACTTAATAGTGTCGCAAGAAACCTGATTGATTCGTTACCCCGTGACAGTGAATATGTTTTTACACAGAACGGAAAACCATTTATTCGGATTACAGGAACAGCGTGGAAGACAGCAAGAAAAAAAGCCAATTTAGTGCAATGCCGAGTGCATGATTTACGTCATACGTTTAGTAGAAGGCTTAGGTCGGCAGGTGTTGGTTTAGAAGATAGAGAGGATTTATTAGGTCATAAATCTAATCGAATCACGACGCGCTACTCAATGGCAGAAATAGACAATTTATTAGTGGCCGTTGAGAAGATTGTAGTCAACCGAACCCAGCACCATTTTTTACGTGTCGCGTAAAGTCGCGTAAAAGTCGCGTAATTTTTGAATGGACGGCTTGAAATGGTGGTCATGGGTGGACTTGAACCACCGACCCCGGCATTATGAATGCCGTGCTCTAACCAGCTGAGCTACATGACCATACTTTTTGAAGGCGTGAATTTTCGTGGTTTTAGGCTACTTTGTCAAGCATTTAGCATCGCCTTGGCTAGGTGTTAAACCTAAAGTGTGTGACATCACCGTCTTTCATGATGTACTCCTTACCCTGAAGCCCCCACTTGCCCGCTTCTTTTGCGCCCTGCTCGCCGCCGTATTGAATAAAGTCGTCGTAGGCGGTTATTTCTGCGCGAATAAAGCCTTTTTCAAAATCACTATGAATAACCCCAGCCGCTTGCGGTGCAGTGGCGCCTTGTTTGACTGTCCAGGCCCTCACTTCTTGCACTCCCGCAGTAAAGTAGGTTTGCAGACCTAATAGGCTGTAACCGGCACGAATAACACGGTTTAACCCCGGCTCAGTGAGCCCCATTTCGGCTAAAAATTCGAGCCTTTCGTCTTCTTCTAATTGTACAATTTCGGCTTCTAGCGCAGCGCAAACCGCCACGATCTCTGCGCCTTGTTGGTTTGCCAGTTCCACTACTTGGTCTAAATGCGGGTTGTTTTCAAAGCCGTCGTCCTGCACATTGGCAATGTATAACATTGGCTTTAAGGTGAGCAATTGCAAGTCTGAGAGCATTTTAAGTTCGTCCGCTGATAAGCCCAATGTGCGTAAAGTGATTGACTCGTCTAAATAAGCCAAGGCTTTTTCTATCAGCGTTTTACGTTTTAATTCGTCTTTATTGCCCGATTTAGACGCTTTAGTCGCTTTTAATAGCGCCTTATCTAAAGAGGTCATGTCGGCTAACGCCAGCTCGGTTTGAATTACCTCGATATCGGCTAATGGATCGATTTTACCGGCGACGTGAATCACGTCATCATCATCAAAACAGCGAACCACATGGGCAATGGCGTCGGACTCGCGAATATTGGCTAAAAACTGATTTCCCAAACCTTCACCTTTGGATGCACCGGCAACTAGCCCAGCGATATCAACAAATTCAAAGGTGGTGGGGATAACGCGCTCTGGCTTTACCAGTGCGGCCAGTTTATCTAAACGTGTATCGGGCACGGGCACGATGCCGGTGTTCGGCTCAATGGTGCAAAAAGGGTAGTTTTCAGCCGCAATGGTTGCCTTGGTTAAGGCATTAAAAATAGTCGACTTACCGACGTTGGGTAAACCAACAATTCCGCAATTTAGCGCCATGGTGTGCTCTCTATAAAGACGTGAAAAAACGCGATTATACGTTAAACAACACGATAGATAAAAACTATCCGACAGCTAAACGGGCAACGCATGGCATCAAACGCCGTAGTCAAGTAAAATAGCGGATTGACTCACACACATAGCAAAAGGTTTTCGATGAAAAATTACAAAATTGCCATTATGGCGGGTGACGGTATTGGCCCAGAGATTATGCAAGAGGCCGTTAAGGTCTTAAAACTGGTTGAAGAACGCAATGATGTTACATTTGAGTTAATGCCTGCACTGTTTGGAGCCTGCGCTTACTTTGAAACCGGTGATCCGTTTCCACAAGCGACTAAAGATATCTGCGATCAGGCCGACGCAATCATCAAAGGCCCGATTGGTTTAAGCCACGAAGAATCTAAAAAAATCCCCATTGATAAACAGCCAGAACGCGGCGCTTTATTACCGATGCGTCGTCGCTATAACACCTATGCTAACTACCGCCCAGTATCGCTACCGAAAGGCCTGGCACATTTTTCACCTTTAAAAGCTGAAATTATCGGTGAGGGTATCGACATCATTATGGTCCGTGAATTAGTCGGTGGCTTATATTTTGGTGCTAAAGAAGTGGGTGTTAATGACCAAGGCTTACGTTACGTTAAAGAAACGCTGGAATATGACGAAGCACAAATTCGTCAAATCATGCACCACGCCTTTAAGTTGGCCAGCGGCCGTAAAAAAGTGCTGCATAATATCCACAAAAGTAACGTCTTGAAGTCTTCCGTGCTTTGGAATGAAGTGATGGAAGAAGTTGCCACTGAATACCCTGAGGTTAAGGTTATTAATATTTTAGTTGATGCCGTAGCGACATTACTTTGCTTAAAACCAACGCAGTTTGACGTGATGGTGATGGAGAACATGTTTGGCGATATCCTAAGCGACCAAGGCGGCGGTATTTTAGGGTCACTCGGCTTGATGCCTTCTGCTTGTTTGGGTGATGATAAAGCCTACTACGAACCATCACACGGTTCTGCACCTGACATTGCCGGACAAAACATTGCTAACCCATACTCAATGATAGGTTCTGTCGCTATGATGTTGGAGTACAGTTTTGATATGCCGGATGAAGCAAAAAATGTTTGGGCGGCGATGCAAGGTGTTTTTGCTGATGGCTTTTCGACCGCTGACCTATCAAAACCCGGCAGTGGCGTTAATATGATTAGCACCGATGCGTTTGGCGATAAGGTAGTTGAAAAATTAAGAGCCATGCCAAGCGTTAGCTAAATAAACGTTGGTTTTAAATAAAAAAGGCTTACCCAATGGGTAAGCCTTTTTTATGCCCTGCTTAATTTATTACGCGTTTAATGCGCTACACGCCGTTAGCTTTTTCGTGCAGCTGGGTATTGCTCATTCGTAAAGCCGCTAAAATTGATGCGAACACTTGGTTTGAATGCACGCCCCGCGTTTTGTGTTTTTTGTTTCCACGATCCCAGGTAATAACACACTCGGTTAAGGCATTGGTGTGCCCACCTTTAGGGATTCGCACTTCGTAATCAAGTAGTTCGGGCAGCAACGCATCGTAGTGTTTTAACACCTTATTTGCGGCGTCTTTAAACGCATCAAAACCACCATTTCCTGTGCCTGTTGACTCGTGCTGTTCGCCATTAACATCCACTTTAATAGCCGCCACCGAGGACTGGTCTAAACGACTGGTAATCGTGCAGTCCAATAATTTGATGTGCTTATAGTTTTCACTTTCTAATACGTCGGCAATAATAAAGGGTAGATCTTCGGTGGTGATGGTTTGTTTTGAATCACCTAAGCGAACAATTCTATTTAACACCCTTTTTTGATTTTCTGCTGACAGCGTTATACCAAGGCGTTCGAGGTTTTTACTCAGTGAGGCCTTACCACTCATTTTACCCAAGGCGTAACTGCGCACCCGAGAAAATCGCTCTGGGCTCAGCTTGCTTTCATATAAGCCACCTTTTTTATCACCATCGGCATGGATGCCTGCCGTTTGGGTAAACACGTCTTCACCGATAACCGGTGCGTTTGCAGCCACCCACTTGCCCGAAAAGTTTTCGACCATATTGCTTAAGCGCACGATATGACTTTCGTCGATGGACAGTTTCATACCCATTTTATCGCGGAGTACCACAGTTACTTCTGATACAGAGGCATTCCCCGCCCGTTCACCTAAACAGTTGACAGTACAATGCACCGTATTAACGCCAGCACGTACCGCCGCCATAATATTAGCCGTGGCTAGGCCATAATCATTATGCGGATGAAAATCAAATTCTACATTGGGGTAACGCGCGCACATGTCGCTTAAGCTATCAAACACGTCGTCTGGTGACATCACGCCCAAGGTGTCTGGCAGCATAAAATGACTGATACCCGCGTTTTGTATACGGTCCATTAAAGCGTACACGTAATCGGGGCTATCGGCGTAACCGTTTGACCAATCTTCCAAGTACACATTGACCTTAAGTCCTTTTTCTAATGCGTATTGCACTGTTGTTAGGATTTGTTCAACGTGTTCATCGAGTGTTTTACCAAGTTGTTCACGGCAATGTTTTTCGCTACCTTTGGTAAGTAAATTAATAACTCGGCCCTGTGTTTCTAAGACCCAATCCACGCTGCGTTGATGATCGACAAACCCGAGTACTTCAACTGCATCACCATAGCCCGCGCTTTGCGCCCACTCGTTGATGCTACGCACGGCTTCTTTTTCGCCCTCTGACACACAGGCCGATGCAACCTCGACCCGATCAACGCGTAATGATTTGAGTAAGGCTTTGGCAATGCTGACCTTTTCGGCAGGCGAAAACGACACGCCCTGCGTCTGCTCACCATCACGCAGGGTGGTATCCATCAATCGGATATGCCGTGAAGCCAATGCGGTCATGTTGTCGTTACCCGTGTTCGCTTAAGTCCAAAGCCAAGGGTGGCGTTGTTTATGCTGCTGCTCAAACGTAGTGATTTTATCTTCGTGCTTTAAGGTCAAACCAATATCATCCAGACCGCTCAACATATTGTCTTTGCGGAAGGGATCTATTTCAAACTTAAACCCATTGCCCGCTGGCGTGATAACTTCTTGGTTTTCAAGATCAACGATAAACTTCACGCCTTCGTTGGCCGCGATTTCTTGCATTAAGGCGTCAGACTGCGCCTGACTGACCTTGATTGCTAAAATGCCATTTTTAAAACAGTTGTTGTAAAAAATGTCAGCGTAACTGGTTGAAATAATGGTATTAAACCCGTAATCGGCAATCGCCCAAGGCGCGTGTTCGCGCGATGAACCACAGCCAAAGTTATCACCGGCTACTAAGACTTTAGCGCCCTTAAACGCAGGATTATTCAGTTCAAAACTCGGGTTTTCTGTTACGCCGTCTTTGTTATAACGCCAGTCATGAAATAAATGGACGCCAAAGCCGCTACGTTCCACCCTTTTTAAAAACTGTTTAGGGATAATTTGATCGGTATCCACGTTATTACGGTTCATCAACGCGGCAATACTTTCGTGTTTTTTATATGGTTCCATTGTATTAACCTAATTTACTGATATCGACAAAATGACCGGCTGCTGCAGCGGCTGCGGCCATGGCAGGTGAGACCAAATGCGTTCTACCACCCTTGCCTTGGCGACCTTCAAAGTTTCTATTTGAGGTTGACGCGCATCGTTGCCCGTCTTTTAGCTCATCACCGTTCATCGCTAAACACATGGAACAACCAGGGTCACGCCATTCCCAGCCGGCGTCTTTAAAGATTTTATCTAAACCTTCTTTCTCGGCTTGTAGCTTAACGTTATACGAGCCAGGCACCGCTATTGCAGTGACACCTGGGGCGACTTTAGTTCCCTTAGCCACCGTCGCTGCGTCGCGAAAATCTTCGATACGACCATTGGTGCACGAGCCAATAAAGGCATAATCGATTTTAATATCGGTTATTTTTGTATTCGGCTGCAAATCCATATACTTAAGCGCCCCTTCACACGCCAAACGCTTACCAGCATCGGCAAAGGTATCTGGCGCTGGAACCACCCCATTAGCACCCACGACTTGCTCAGGCGATGTACCCCAAGTAACTTGTGGCGCTATATCCGCCGCGTCAAGCGTTACGATCGTGTCATAACTAGCACCTTCATCAGTAAGCAATGATTTCCAATACGCTAGCGCTTGATCCCAAGCCTCACCCTTAGGTGCAAATTCTTTACCCTGCAGGAATTCATAGGTCTTTTCGTCTGGCGCTACCATACCGGCACGTGCGCCCGCTTCAATCGCCATATTACAAACGGTCATGCGGCCTTCCATTGATAGGGCCGTAATTGCATCACCGGCGTACTCGATGACATAACCGGTACCGCCTGCGGTGCCTGTTTTACCGACGATGGCTAGGGCAATATCTTTAGCCGTACAGTGCTTAGATAAAACACCATTCACTTGAACCAACATGGTTTTTGATTTTTGTTGCGGCAAGGTTTGTGTTGCCATCACGTGTTCGACTTCTGAGGTGCCAATACCAAACGCTAAGGCACCAAATGCGCCATGTGTTGCAGTGTGACTATCGCCACATACCACAACCATGCCTGGGTGGACAAAACCGTGCTCAGGCACAACGATATGGATAACGCCATTTTCTGGGCTTTCCATATCGTATAAGTTCAGACCATTTTCTTCGCAATTAACCGCCATGGTTTCAATTTGCTTTTTCGCAATCGGGTCGGCAATGGGTAAATCACGATCCTTAGTTGGCACACAGTGATCCATGGTCGCCAAAATACTATGCGGGTTACGCACTTTCCTGTTTGCCATACGCAGACCCTCAAATGCTTGCGGGCTGGTCACCTCGTGCATTAAGTGCCTATCAACAAACAACAAAGGAGCTTGGCCAGGTTCTTGGTGAACAAAATGGCTGTCCCAGATTTTTTCATACATTGTTTTTTTCATATTTCTACCCAAAACTTAAGCCCCGTAGTATGTAACATTGGTCAACGGAAGGGGCGATGGTCGACCTAAATCGAATGAACCTTGTATTTTCGCTAAATTCACTAAAATATGCAATGAATGCCGGCTTTAAAGCTGCATAAAAAAAGGCGAAACATCACTGTTTCGCCTTTTTAAAGTCCATTAAAAATGGAGCTGGCAATAGGAT
>TARA_R110002096_G_scaffold303080_8_pt1 | contig 13310 bp, 9 predicted proteins | sample TARA_R110002096 | Tara Oceans TARA_R110002096 (sample SAMEA4397295) | marine metagenome | biome: Polar Biome; feature: [DCM] deep chlorophyll maximum layer (ENVO:01000326); material: water (ENVO:00002006), including particulate matter (ENVO:01000060) such as... | depth 35 m | reverse complement strand
TCTTTCTTCGCCAATAATTCTAAACGTCGATATGGTTTTGTGGGCATTTTGAAAATCTGGAGCTTATAGACACTCTCGTTGTTAAATGAGCAATTTATAAGTTATTTCTGTCAACGAATTACCTGACATCTACAAGGATGACCTCCTAACTTATTACGATATCGTTATATAGTTTAACCTCGTTCCGTAGCTCTGCTGCGGAAGCTCTAGCTTCCAGTAATGAGCTAAACTACCAGCCACCAGATAAGCCCGAAAAGGAACCTACAACATTACTTCCCTAGAAGCATATCCATAAAACGTTGGCGGACTTCTTTGGTTGGCTTTCGATAGGTGCCAAATGGGACATGCTGATTACTTTTTGTAGTATCAATTTCAATGCCCCAAATTGGAGAAAGCGAGGTTGGTAACAAGGAATAACGCCCATCACCAATTACGTTCTCATAATCGGGATGCGTAATCAGAATCCCATCCGAAAACGTACTAAATCGCTCGATATCCTGATAGAGAATACTACCTTTGAGTGGAGCGTATTTTTTCTTCCAGCTGAGTAAAGCTGCTGATTCACCCACATATAAAGTTGGTTTTGAAAAAGGGATTAATCGTACTCCATGAGTAAAAAGGCTATCCCCATAAGTATATCGAACGCTCCATAAAATCTCGTTAGCCATGGTGGGTTTTATAATCAACTGCTCGATGACATGCCCTTTTTGGCTGGCGATTTCTTGAGCCACATTACGGACTCTTTGTTGCTGAAGAAATCCGAACGAAAGATAAACGGCTATCCATCCGAGCCCAACCCAAGCGAATAAAGATTTTTTCTTATAGAGAGAAAAGCCTACTGCCACAATAATAATTAACGAGAAAAGAGGGTCGAAAATGGAAATCAGATTCCATGAAAACCGTTCATCCAGAAAAGGCCAGAGAAGCTGAACACCGTAACTGGTTGCAGCATCGGAAAGGCAAGCCGATCCGTAAGCCAATAAACTATAGAAGTAGGTTTCTTTGAAGCTCAACTGTTTTTTGACCAACCACCAAATAAGTGCGGACGCAATGAGGGCACCAACTGGAATAAAAACCAAGGAGTGGGTAAACTGACGGTGAAATTCTAGATTTAGCAAAGGATCGGATGCCCGACTGATAAACACATCCAAATCTGGAAGTAGCGCACTGAAGAATCCTACAAGTGATACCTGCCGTAGATTTTTTTTATTAGAAAAAGACTGCGTGGCAGCTGCGCCAATGAGCCCGTGGGTAATGGGATCCATAACCGATTTTGAAATTTATGCTTTAAAGTCTTTGAAACTCTTCCCTGAAGATAGCAAAGACCTAAGGAATGAACTTATAGAATCTCAGGTTATTCGTTAATGGATTTGTTAGTTCTTTAGATCTCGGTCATCCCGAATTTATTTCGGGATCTTACGAAAAAGCTATGAGTTTAAGCGTTAAACATGTTTTCGTTTAGACAAAGAACTCCGTTCTCAATCATAGCTAGTAGTCTTAGCTTGATAATTATTTTCGCCACACACCGCCTGCCTGAATTAGTAACAGAGTAATTATTAAGAACACGATGAGAGTCTCTGTTGATTGGAAAGAGATATACAAACTTCCGAGTGCGCACAAAGGTACTGAAACAAGTTCAGTATGACTCAGGTCCTTATTTATAAAATGTTATAAACAGTCACCCCTATAAAAACAAAAAGCCCGCATCTCTACGGGCTTTCGAATCTTTTAAATATCTCTAGCTCTACTAGTTGCCAACAAAAAATACTGCGTTACCAAACAGTAGTTTTCCATTGTGCCAAAAGCCACGGAATAGTGGATTATCAATCATATAAACCACAGTTCCTGAACCCATGTTCTGAACTCCAAAACTGAGCGATTCTTCTAGCTTTTCTTTGGCCTTGTAGCCTACAAATCCACTTCGGCTTGAGCCTTTTTTAGCAACGCCAACATTCCAGCCATTTTCTAGATATTCATACGCTGAAGAACCTAGTTTTAACGACATGTATTCATCACCATAACCAAAAGCTAACGGATGGGTTTTATCCATGCTTACTTGAAAGATAGAACCAGGGTTTGAGTTAATCGAATAATCTCGTTCTGAATCGGCATATACTTTCAACTTTGACTCTTCATCTTCTTTCTTGTCATCATCCTTTTTATCGGATGACTTAGTTTTCAAGCTAAATCCATCTTTTCCAGCTAAGAAACGATTCGCGCCATCCAAAGCAATCAAAGTTCCACCATCACGAACCCAGCTTTTTAATTCCTTTAAGCCGTCTTCATCAAAAGTAGAATTATAACTTCCTGTTGGCATGATAATCACAGTATAATCGGACCAGTCAACGCGACTTAAATCATCTCTATTAATCAAAGTAACAGGATATTTAATCTGCTGATCGAAGTAATGCCAAATATGTCCAACCATGTTGCTACTTGTTCCTTCTCCTGCAATGAGTGCAACCTTCGGAGTTTTGATATAACGAACTGACGAAGAACCAAAATCCTTACCTGAAGTTACTAAACCCGTTGAAACGGGTGTGAGAGTACGACCTAATTCATCAGCCGTCTCCTTCACAATTTCATCGAATGAATCTCCTAATTTCTCATTTCCTTTTCTAGTAATTACCAGTGTTCCGCGATCGAAATTCTTACCATTCATCACAAAAGCAGATTCGCTATAACGCGCCTTCACTCCTTTTTTTAGAATCGCTGCCAAGTATTTCAAATCATCTAAAGAATTCCATTTTGCAATGTATGCGTATGGTTTCTCGATATAAGGAGAGGTCGAAGCCACTGTCTCCATCGGTACACTTTCTTGTACTATTTGTCCCTTAACAGCGTAGCCTTCTACTCCGTAAGTATAGAAATTTTCCCAAGCAGTGATGTCGTAAGTAACCGAATCTGCTAGCTGAGGTTTTGGTTCAAAAAGAACTCGAACCATTGTTCCTTGTGGTTGGTAGGTGCTAATTACATAATCACCTTTTTCAATTCCAACACGCTCGTTTTTCCCGTTGGTGTAATTATATCCTTCCACTTTCGAAGAACTTTTTGCTACGCCAAATTCAATATTTTGTGATAATAAATGACGCAGTAACATCGACACTTTATCAGGATTACTAGATTTTTTCACCACAAAAGTCTTGTACTCTCCAGAGCCATTTTCTCTTGTTGTTTCAAAATACTTAGCAAACTCGTTTATCACTTTGGTTTTGTTTGCAGCAGTAACTTCAACTGTTGAAAGTCCAGAAGTCGAATGATGCGTAAGACGATCTAACAAAGTAAGTGTGTCTTCTTCAGCTGTTATAACACCAAGCCCGCCTCTGCTGTGTCCACCTTGCTCGTAAGTCATCCCAATTGCGCCATTAAAAATTGGCCACGAATCGCCATAACTTGGATAAAATAAGTCGAACACTTCGCGAGTAAAGTACAACCAGTTTTCTTTGTCGAAATACTTTGTGTGATTTTTACCAACCATAGTTTGGTACTCACGCTGCCAATCGGTAATTGCAGCATGGAATGGTTCTGCTGCTGGTGCAAAATAGTACGGACTGTTGTGGCCTTGCTCATGGAAATCTACATGAACGTGAGGCATCCACTGTTGGTAAACAGGAACACGCAATTGGCTTTCAATTTGAGTTTGCCAAGCCCAATCTCTATTTAAATCGAAGTAATAGTGATTCGTTCTTCCACCAGGCCAAGGTTCATTATGTTCTCTCGCTTCAATAAGTGGATTGTATTCACTACCTGTTACCGATTTGCTCCAATTCACATAGCGGTCTCGCCCATCTGGATTAACCATTGGATCCATGATCACCACGACATCATTCAACCAAGCTTTCTTCTCGGTAACTAACTTGTATAAGGTATTTAATGCTGCCTCGCTTGATGAAGTCTCATTTCCATGTACATTGTAGCTCAGCCACACAATAGCTTTTTTATTCTCTGTTGGTTCGCCTTGTTCAAATCCCACCAACTTCAAATTATTAGTACGGATTTCTTCGATGTTCGCTTGGTTTTCTTCGGATGTTACTACCACATACACCAACTCTCTACCTTCGTAGGTTTTGCCATATTCGGTGAATGTTACCATGGGCGAGTTATCTGCTACATGCTTAAAGTAGGCGTCTACTTTGTAGTGAGGAGTCCATTGTTCACCAAGTTCATAGCCTAGAAACTCGGCCGGAGATTGAATCTGTGCTTTTACAGCCACTGATAAAACAATGAATAGAATAAGTGCTGAAATACTTTTTTTCATAGTGTTGTGTTAGGAATTTAAAAAATCGGAGCCTCAGTAAGTTTCGATAACTCGCCAAGCTCATCCACTTTTTACTTTTATATTTATTGACTTAATGCTTGCTCAATCTGAGCTTTTACATCATCCATAATGGCATTAGGAATTGGAACTGTGAGATTATAATGAGCTAATTTCCAGATGCCATCTTTTAAAACTAATGTACCTGTACCTCTACTAGGTCCCAAGTTTGGAGTATCCAACTCTTCATCAAACCAAGCCGTTTTTCCTTCTTCTGAAATATACACATGTCGAACAACGGGCGTAAAATTCCATGCGCGACCTCTATCAAAATGGGGTTTACTGTATGCTTTAAACTCAGCAATATCCCAGCGCTCGGTAGCATCAGTTCCCATAAAAATGGAGTTTTCATCTGCAAAACGGCCAAAATATCTATCAAAATCGGCTTCGGCAGCTGCATTGTGCCAATCGTCCATTACTTGGTTTACATCCTTCACATGCTGTTCAACCATTTCTGGAGTTATCGACGCCGAACAACCCACAAACAGGAATAAAATGATGCTATAAAATACAGTCTTCATAAAGGTCCTTTTTTTAATTGCTGAATTGTACCGCTTAGATTCCGAATGAACAAGTTATTGAAGCTGAATTATTTAGCAAAATAGTTCTTTACTTGTTTACAACTCTTACCACATCTCTATTTCCCAAACTACAAATCTGGATTCTAGAAAGTCTGAACTCATTGCTTAGCTCCGGTTTGGAATGCCATCTAGCGCTCTGCTCCAATACAAATGAACGCTCTTTCAAAAATTCTATTCCCAACCCGCTACTGAGAACACCCCTCGAATCATCCAAAGAACTTTTTGGATGATTAGCTCCCCTCAATGGGAGACTTATTCTAGCTTTTTTAGGATTACCAACCTCAATCTATTTTTGTCTCGTTACGAATGTCTCGTTCGGAATGCATTCTGGAAACTCCAGCTTCCTGTGGAAATTTAGCCTACAAACAAACCGATTGCTTCAAAATAATTTTGAAGATCTATCTACCTGACATCTACAGGGATGACCGAGATTTAAAGAACTATCAATTCCACCAACAAATTATTTAACCTATATGGTTATAAAACCCTACTAAGATAAAGAAATTTCAGTATTGAGATGTGCTCCTACGGTGTGTATACTTGGGCTGAGTTTATAATTCCCAAAATTGAGTTCCATGCTAACCAATCAAGATGTAGCAGAAAAATTAAACCTCGTCTTTCAGCTTATGCAGCTTGCAGGCGAAAACCGGTTTAAAGCCATTGCATTCGATAAAGCCTCTCAAACTATTGCTGGGTTAAGCGATGACATTAACACCTACATCGACTCCAAAACACTTACCGATATTAAAGGCATTGGCAAGTCTATTGCACAAGACATTTACTCCTTCTCCGAAACGGGAACCATGCCCGTGCTCGATGCTCTTCAAGAAAAAGTGCCCGTTGGTTTGATTAAATGGCTAGAAATATCGGGGCTTGGACCAAAGAACATTCTCAAAATTCATGAACAGTTTGGTATTTCAGAAATCGAGGAACTCAAAGCTTTAATTGATAATGGCGACTTAGCACAGCTTCCTGGTTTGGGTGGGAAGTCTGCCGAGAAAATTCGTAAATCCATAGAATGGATGGAGAAATTCGACGAACGTTGCCGCTTGGATGAAGCCACTGTTATTGCCGATTCTATTTTTGAAAGCCTGAAAAATTTACCAGGCGTTCAGCGTATCGAAATTGCTGGCTCTCTTCGTCGCGCTAAAGAAACCATTGGCGATATCGACCTTTTAATTGCTGCAGATGAAGAATACATCCCCAACCTTTTCGAAGTATTTACGAACCACGAGCGTGTTACGGAGATTCTTGGCAAAGGCGACACAAAAAGTTCTGTACGTACCAAGGAAGGTAGACAAGTGGATTTACGCATTGTAAAGCCGGAGCATTTTTCTGCTGCGCTGATGTATTTTACTGGCAGCAAAGAACATAATGTGGTGATGCGTTCAAGAGCACGTGAACGAGGCATGAGTTTGAATGAATATGGATTATATTCCTTGACAGAATCAGGAGAAACCAACTGGGAAGCTCCTCATCCTTTCGAAACGGAAGCCGACATCTATAAAATGTTAGACCTCAACTTCGTACCACCAGAGTTAAGGGAAGATCGCGGTGAGTTCGAGATTTTTGATCATATAGAAAGTCTTCCTTTAGTTGAGGATAAAGATATCCGAGGTGTAATTCATGCACACAGTACTTGGAGCGATGGAAAATTCTCTATTCGAGAAATGGCCGAAGCTTGTATAGAACGAGGTTACGAATATTTGGGAATTTCCGACCATTCCAAAACAGCCGCCTATGCTGGTGGACTTTCAGTAGATGAAATCAAACAGCAATGGGATGAGATTGACCAACTTAACGAAGAGTTCAAAAGCGCCGGTACTAACTTTATCATCTTTAAAGGAATTGAATCCGATATTCTGGCTGATGGGAGTTTGGATTATGAAGACGATATTTTGGCAGGCTTCGATTTTGTGATTGCAAGTGTTCATCAAACTTTGGACATGCCTCGCGAGAAAATGATGGAACGGTTTCGAAATGCAATCAAAAATCCATACACACGAATTTTAGGTCACCCAACAGGACGCTTATTACTTAAAAGAAACGGAAGTGATATCGACTTGAATGAACTAGTTGCTCTTGCTGCGGAACACAACACCGCCATAGAAATTAACGCAAGTCCTTGGCGCTTAGATCTAGATTGGAGTTTCGGCAACAAAGCTCGAGAAGTTCAGTTAATGACTTCAGTCAACCCCGATGCACATAGTATTGAAGGCATCGATGTAATGAAGTACGGAGTAAAAATTGCACGAAAAGGGAAATACGAAAAAGAACGAGTGCTGAATACCAAAAGCGCTGATGAGGTTCTAGCTTTTTTCAAAGAGAAATAAAGTGCGGAATCTAAATCAATAGAACGTCTCCATTTAGTGCTAGAATGATTATTTTAACATCCAAGATTCAAATTCTTCAAACTAAATTCGCACTTTTCTGGTTTATGAGATTCAAGTGCTCTACATGAAAAAAATCCTCTACATATTCTTCTTTTTATGCTTTACAGGCATTCAACCTAGTTTTGCGCAAGTACAAACTCGTGCCGAACTATCGGGTAAATCAGCATATATCAGAGCTATGGAAGCTTTTGCTCTTGAAGATTATACCCAAGCTAAAGAATTACTACTTACCGCTTATAACGAGTTAGGTGCCACTTCTGGAATTTCTTTCGCCTTAGCTGATACTTACATCATGCTAGAGGATTTGCCAAATGCCGCACTTTATGGAAAGCAAGCGGTGTCTCTCGAGCCTACCAACAAATGGTATCGCTTTAAGTTAGCTCAAATTTATCGCAGTGCTGGCCAGAACCAAGCCACTTTAGATGAACTAATCAAACTGTTAGAATATCATCCCTTTGATTACGACGCTCTTTTCATGCTCGCCGATACTTATAAAGATTATGGTGAATATCTAAAATCAAACCAAGTACTCAACCGCGCACTTGAGTTGATGGGGCCAAACAGATCCATTTACCTGCTTAAGTTTCAAAATTTTGAAGCGCTCTCAGCTCGGGATTCCATGCTCGTTCAATTAGAGTCTTTAAGAAAACTGGATCCCGATGATTTAAATACTCTAAATCTTCTTAGTGAGTTCTATTCCACTTCTGGCAAAAACGATCAAGCAAAAGATGTATTAGCTGATGCATTATCGAGAAATAGCCGCGACCCACAAAGCTTGATAAACCTTGCAGCCATTTACATCGATGGCGAAAAATGGGATAGCGCTGGTACACTCATCGGAAACTTTGTATCCGATAAGCTCATTACACCTGAAGAAAAATTACAAGTAGCTCAATACCTCTACGCGCGCCAACAAGAAGAACCGAATAACGTTCAACTTCGTATTGAAAGCGGTCGAATTTTAGACCTTTTTTGTAAATCTGAGCCAGATTACGGACTTGCTTTCACCTTGGCTGGACAGTTTTATTCGCAGAACAACGACATCGACAACGCTCTTTTAAAGCTAGAAAAAGGCAACGAACTGCTGCCGCAAGATGACACTGCTTGGAGGCTACGTCTTCAACTTCTTTTAAACCAACAGAAGCTAGATGAAACCATTGAGGTTGGACAAAAAGCTGACCAAGCCGTTCCTGAAGATGCTTTTATTCAGTTTTTTATAGGCTCAGCACACCTCCTCAAAAATGAAAACAAATTAGCTGTTGAATGGCTACAAAAAGCTTCTCGATCTCCCTCAAGGCGGCCGTTTAAATCCGTTATCTACTCTACTCTTGGCGATGCTTATGGAAATCTTGAAAATTATGAGGAATCAGACCGAGTGTACGAACTTGCTTTGCGCTACGATCCAGAGAATCATACGGCGATGAACAATTACGCTTACAACCTTTCCATCCGTGAAGAACAATTAGACAGAGCCAAAGAATTAGCGTTGAAAGCGATTGAGTTAGAACCCGATAACGCCGCTTATTTAGACACTATCGGTTGGGTGTATTTTCAACTTGCCGATTACGAACGTGCGAGACGTTACATCAAAGCATCTATCGACACAGGCTCCTCTAGTGCAGAAGTTCTAGAGCATTTGGGCGATGTGTACGAGCAATTAGAAAATCTAGCCGAAGCAAAAAAATGGTGGAAACAAGCTTTTGATATGGATAGTACAAGAACTCACTTGAAAGCAAAAACGGACCCTGATTCTCAATGAGTTTATCACCACGCTTCTCTTTATTAAGTATTATTTGTGCCATTGTGTTCATTTCGTCGTGTACAACAACCAAAGCGGTTGTAGAAAAAGAAGAACAACTTTACCCACTCACAGAGTCTATCACATCTGTTGTTTCAAAAATACCTAATTACAGAACAAACATTACTTCCGCAAAAGGGAAAGGACGAGCTATTGTAAGCGAACCAGGAAACAGCGATAGGATTTCTATTAGCTTCGAAACCGATTCTGTTTTAAGCTTGTTAACCATGAAGAATAGAGTGGGCATTGAAGGTGGGAAAATGCTCGTGGATAAAGACTCCATTCTCATCTACAATAAAATTGATAAGTACGCCCAGAAAGTTTCTATTCAAGATGGAAGGCTAACAAACCTCAATGAACTCGCCTCAGTAAACTTCCTTGATTTGATGAATTTCAAGGTTTATGAATCGGATATTGAGATTGCCATGCAGAATGATTCAGAATATGTACTTGGCTTCTTCAACAAAGGCGTAGCTCGCATCAACAAAAAAGATGGCACGGTTAGTAAAGTTCAACAAGCTTGGTCGTCTGGGCTACCTTATTCCCAAATTGAGTACGAAAGTTATGCTGAAGTGGAAGGCTACAAATTGCCACGAAAAATCACCATATTAAGTAGAGACGGCAATTCGCGCGTTACTTTGCAAATTCTTGGATTAGAAATTAATCCAAGTGAGCTAAACATAAAACTTATTATTCCTGACAACATCCCTTTAGAGCGACTATGATTTCTAGATTCTCTTCCATTTTTTTCGCCATTGGGCTATGCTTTCTAGCACTTGCGCCTGCACAAGGACAAAGTACCTATGAAGAAAAGCGTAAAGAGATACTTAAGAAACAGACTAATACCCGTGCAGAAATCAATGTGTTGGATGCTCGTATAAAATCGTACCAAAAAAGGGTTGATGAAACAGAGGTTCAATACAATAAGTCTTTTAAACAATACGAGAATTTAAATAGTCTCATCTCTCTACAGGATGATAAAATATCGAGCCTTGAAACTGAACAAATTCAGATTGAAGCAGAAATAACTCTTACTCAAGACGAAATTGAAAAACGAGAAAAAGAGCTTAAAGTACTTATCGATAATTATAAGAAAATACTTTTATACGCTTATAAAAATGGCCGTTCAAACAATCTAGAACTGCTTCTCACATCCGATTCTTTTAACCAAATGCTGGTTCGTTCTTTTTACCTCAACAAGTTTGAAGAACATAAAGCAAAGCAAGCTCAGCACATTCGCCAACGAAAAGACGATTTAGACCAAGTGCGCACAAGTCTCAAGCAAAGTTTAAATAAAAATGTGCTTCTCTTGGAGGAAATTAAAAACGAAAAAAGTACACTTGATGGGCAACGTTCTAAGCAGAAAGAAACCGTAGAGAGCATTAAAAGTCAGCGCTCTGTGCTACTTGCCGAACTAAGAAAAAATAGAGAACAGAAGGAAGATTTAGAAGATACCTTCAACGCGCTAATTGCCGACGAAGAAGTAGCCCGAAAAGCAGAAGAAGTACGGTTAGAGAAACTTGCTGCAGCTCGTAATATCGCAGATGAGAATTTAAGAAACACCGAAGTTGCTCGATATTCTAAACCTACCGTTGTTAAAAGGGCTGTTTCTGATGATATGCTTAAGGCCTTTGGAGCAACTTTTGCAACCAAAAAAGGAACTCTTCCTTGGCCCGTTAATAGCCGTACGATTTCAAAGAAATTCGGGAAAACACGAAATCCAATTTATGGTACCGAAACAGAGCACTTGGGAGTTAATATTGTAACCGAACCAAGATCTGCGGTTCAAGTAGTTTCTGATGGATACGTATTTGTTGTCTCTCCAATTAGTGGCTTTGGAGATGTTGTTTTTGTAAACCACGGTGGGTATTACACCGCTTATGGAAACTTAAGCCAAATCGATGTCTCCAAAAACCAAGTATTGAAAGCTGGCGACAGAATTGGACTTTCGGGAGTAACTAACTCTCCATTAGGCGAAAACCTATTTTTTATGGTTCGAAAAGACAAAACGAATTTGAACCCACAAGACTGGCTCAACAAAAAATAGTTTTACGTTCCTGAAGTACATTCTCTGTATTTAAACTCTTATTATCACAAAAAAACTACCTACGTCGTGACTAACATACCAAGACTTCTTTTTTATATATCTGGCTTACTTTTTCTTTCAGCCGCTTTCATCATATTTACTTCTGAGCTTTTACCTAAAGTGAATGATGGCACAACCACTGGAACCGTCTTGTTTTTTATTTTCGGTTTAGTATATATGGGAATGGTTTCGCAAAGTAGTAAACGCTACATGCGCAGGTTGCAAGGCCCCACCATTGTCCCTTTTATTTTTGGCCCAGTTGTTTTTATTTCTCCTGCCGCATGGGCTTTTATTTATAAAGGTGGCGAAGCAACATCGCCCATCCTCTTTGTATCAATGCTTGCTATAGCTTGCGGAACTGGTGCTTGGTTTGGCCACAAAATGGGACTTAAAGCCCAAATCAAATTCCAAAAAGATTTACAAACCTACTTAGAACGTGAAGAACGTTTATCAAAACCACACCAGGACAATCAGAACTAACCCCCATCACCATGAAATTTCTCCGAAATTCAATCATCGTTCTCTTTTTTCTTTTTGCTAGCTCAACCTTTTCGTTAGCACAACATCAGACCATCACCCCTGCCGATTTACACAAAATAGGAATCGCTCCTTCGGCAGAGAGAATCCAATCTGATATTGAAACCTTGGTTGGTTTTGGAACTCGTCATACTCTTTCAGATACGCTTTCTAGCACTCGAGGTATTGGAGCTGCTCGGCGTTGGTTAAAGCTAGAGTTTGAAAAAATATCGGAAAACTGCGGGGCATGTTTAGAAGTATACTACGTAAGTGATGTTGTTACAGGAAATCGAATTCCTGAAGCCACTAAAGTGGTAAATGTTATAGCCATTCAACGAGGTTACGCTGACCCGAATCGTTTTGTGATGATGAGTGGCGATATAGACTCTCGTGTATCAGACGCTTTAGATGGCAAATCTGACTCTCCTGGTGCAAACGACAATGCATCAGGCTTGGCAGGAGTTCTCGAATCGGCTCGTGTACTTACTCAGTACAAGTTCCCAGGTTCAATTATGTACGTTGGTTTATCTGGCGAAGAGCAAGGATTATTTGGCGGACAGATTCTTGCAAAGTACGCTCAAGAAGAAGGTTGGAGAATTAAAGCCGTGCTGAATAACGATATGATTGGAAATATTGAAGGCGTTAATGGTGTGATTAATAACACTACCGCTCGTGTTTTCTCAGAAGGAACACGCGATGTTGAAACAGAGCGTGAAGCTAGAACTCGCCGTTTTACGGGTGGCGAAGTAGATTCGCCTTCTCGTAACGTCGCTCGTTATGTAGATTCCATGGCCGATCAATACATTCCTAATCTTGATGTTATGATGGTTTATCGGTTAGATCGCTTTGGTCGTGGCGGACATCATCGTCCGTTTAATGAAGCTGGCTTTCCTGGCGTTCGTATTATGGAAACGAATGAAAATTACACTCGCCAACACCAAGATTTACGAACCGAGAATGGAATTAATTACGGCGATACTATTGATGGCGTAAACTTCGATTATGCTGCAAAACTAACCGCACTTAATGCTGTTGTTATGGCGGGAATGGCAGCTGCGCCTAATCCTCCGGTTAAAGTTCAAATTAGCGGAGCTGTACAACCAAGTACTACCCTGAAATGGCAAGCGGTAGATGCTAAACAAAATCCTCAACTAGCTGGCTATAAAATTTATTGGCGCTTAACCGATGCTAACCAATGGCAAAAAAGTGTGTTTGTTCCAGCAAACGTAACCGAACACACCTTAGAAAACGTTGTTATTGATAACTACTATTTCGGTGTGGCTTCAGTCTCTAAAGATGGAATTGAAAGTCCTGTTGTTTTCCCTGGTGCAGCGGGCTCCTTTGGTGAGTAGATAGATATTTTTTCTTTAATGGGATTTTTCTCGCTCCGTAGCTCTGCTGCGGAATGGGATTAAAAATAAAACTGAATAGAAAACTAGCTTTGAAGATCCTTCTCACTGTCTATCGAGATCAGGATTGTAGAAGTTAGTTAATTTGTTGACAGTTTGAGACAGGATAAAATCTCGGTCATCCCTGTAGATGTCATGTAATTCGTTGTCGAAAATTATATTTGATTGCTCACAAAGTAATTATAGCCTTTTAAGCCCCATACTGTCAATGT
>TARA_R110002096_G_scaffold329093_7_pt1 | contig 13321 bp, 10 predicted proteins | sample TARA_R110002096 | Tara Oceans TARA_R110002096 (sample SAMEA4397295) | marine metagenome | biome: Polar Biome; feature: [DCM] deep chlorophyll maximum layer (ENVO:01000326); material: water (ENVO:00002006), including particulate matter (ENVO:01000060) such as... | depth 35 m | reverse complement strand
CCGCTCCGTCATTGACCCCGGACGAATTGCCCGCCGTGACGCTGCCACCTTTGCGAAACGGGGCGGGCAGTCTGGCAAGCGTTTCGGCGCTCGCCTCGGGGCGCGGGTGTTCATCGCGGTCAACAATCACCGGATCGCCCTTGCGCTGCGGGACTTCAACGGCTGTGATTTCGCGCGCCAACCGGCCGCTCGCCAGTGCCGCCGCCGCCTTTTGTTGCGAGCGCAAGGCGAAGGCGTCCTGATCCTCGCGGCTGATGCCGAAGTCTTCGGCGACGTTTTCGGCGGTTTCCGGCATCGAGCAGACGCCATACTGCGCCTTGATCACCGGGTTGACAAAGCGCCAGCCGATGGTGGTATCATGGATCTCGGCGGCCCGCGAAAACGCCTGGGTGGCCTTGGGCATGACAAAAGGCGCGCGCGACATGCTTTCGACGCCGCCTGCGATGACCAGACCGGCCTCACCCGCCCTGATCGCCCGTGCGCCCGCGATGAGGGCGTCCATCCCGGACCCGCACAGCCGGTTCAACGTCACGCCCGGCACGCATTCGGGATAGCCGGCCAAAAGCAATGACATGCGTGCCACGTTGCGGTTGTCTTCGCCCGCCTGATTGGCACAACCGATGTAAACTTCGTCGATCGCCGCGAGGTCCATGCCGGGATGGGCCGCGGCAAGGGCGCGCAGCGGAATGGCCCCGAGATCATCCGTGCGAACCGACGACAATGCCCCCGCGAAACGGCCGATCGGGGTGCGGGTGTAGGCACAGATATAGACTTCGGTCATCCTCAACGTCCTTTTTGCCTGAATGCGGCACTGGATCAGGCCCACGCGGGCGCTGGCTGGTCAGACCCCCAGGCGGTCGCGCAAGGCATAGTACCACGATCCGACCATGGAATAGGGCACGCGGAACATCCGGCCGCCGGGGAAGGGATACCACGGCACGTCGGCGAAGACGTCAAAACGGGTTTTGTCGCCATCGACGGCCTCGGCCAGGATGCGCCCGAAAGTGTGTGACCCGGTGACGCCGTGGCCGCTGTAGCCATGCGCGAAATAGGTGTTGCTGCCGAGGCGGCCCATCTGTGGCACCCGACTGAAGGAAAGTGCGAAATTTCCGCTCCAGGCAAAATCGGTCTTGACGCCCTTGAGTTGCGGAAACACCTTTTCCATCGCGGGGCGCAGTTTGGCCACGATATCGCTGGGATCGGTGCCGCCATAAACCGTGCCACCGCCGAACAGCAGGCGGTTGTCGGCGGAAAGGCGGTAGTAGTCGAGGATATAGCGGACATCCTCGACGCATGTATCGGTCGGCAACAGGGCGCGTGCCTGCGCCTCTCCCAAAGGTTCGGTCGCCATTACCTGCGTGGAAACCGGCATGACGCGGGCGGTCAGCGCCGGTACGACATGCGCGAGATAGGCGTTGCCGCACAGGACAAGTGTGTTGCAGGTCAGCGAGCCACTGGCGGTTTTCACCACCGGTTTTGTGGCTTCGGTTCCGGCGTGGATGACGGGTGATTGTTCATAGATCACGCCGCCCAGCTTCTCAAAAGCCGCCGCCTCGCCGAGGGCGAGGTTCAACGGGTGCATGTGGCCGCCGGTGTGGTCGATCATACCGCCTTCGTACACGTCAGAGCCGATGTGATCGCGCAACCGCGCCTTGTCCAGCATTTCCTGGTTGTTGATGCCATAGCTGGCCCAAAGCGCGCGCCGCGCCTCCAACTCGCGCATGTGGGCGGCTGTCAGGCCTGTAAAGATGTTGCCCTGTTTCAGGTCGCAGGCGATGTCATAGGTTTTCACCCGCTCGCGGATGATGTTGCCGCCCTCCTGCACCAGGCCTGCTACGAAATTGGCGGTGTCCTGGCCATAGCGTTTGCGAATGGTCTGAAGGCTGGCGTTCAGCCCGTTGACGATCTGCCCGCCGTTGCGCCCCGAAGCCCCCCAGCCGACGCGCGCGCCCTCGATGATCGCGACCTTGTAGCCCTTTTCGGCGAGGTGCAGCGCGGTTGAAAGCCCGCTGTATCCGGCGCCCACGACACAGATATCTATCTGGTGATCGCCTTTCAGGGAGGGACGGTCAGGCGCGGGGTTGGCGCTGGCGGCATAATAGCTGGAAGGGTGGGCTGTGGTGCCGTTCGGGGCAAAAACCGGGGCAGACATCACACGATCTCCAGATAGGTGTCATATTCGAAATCGGTGACATAGCGCGAAAAACGTTTCAACTCCTGCATCTTGCATTCGACAAGCATGGTCTGGAGCCGCTTGGAATAGACGTTCTCGACATGCTTGCCACGCCGGAAAGCCTGAATCGCGGTCGCCCAGTCCAGTGGCAGGTGATCGAGTTTCATGCTGTAGGCGTCGCCCTCGATCGGGGCTGAGGGTTCGAGGCCTTCTTCGATACCGACAAGCGCACCGCCGAGGATGCTTGCAAGCACGAGGTAGGGGTTGGCATCGGCACCGGCAACCCGGTGTTCGATGCGCCGCGCCTTCGGGCTGCCGCCAGGAATACGGATTGCGGCGGTGCGGTTTTCATAGCCCCAGGCCACGCTGGTCGGCGCATGGGCTCCCGGCAACAGGCGACGGTAGGAATTTTCGTGCGGCGCAAAGGTCAGCGTGTTTTCCTGCATCGTCTCCAGCAGGCCCGCGACGGCGTTGAGCATCAGCGGTGTGCCCTCGTCGCCACCGTTGTCGAACAGGTTGACGCCGTTTTCATCAACCAGGCTGAAATGCACATGAAAACCGCTGCCGGACCGATCGCCGTAAGGCTTGGCCATGAAGGTGGCGGCAAAGCCATGCTTGCGGGCGATGCCCCGCACGAGACGCTTGAACAACACGGCGTCGTCGGCGGCCTGCAACGGGTCCGCGACATGCACCATGTTGATCTCGAACTGGCCGGCGCCGTTCTCTGAAATGGCGGCATCCGCGGGAATGCCCTGTTCGTGGCAGGCATCGTAGACATCGTTCAGGAAGGCATCGAAATGCTGCAATTCATCCAGCGACAGAGCCCCGTCAGAATCCAGCCGCTTTCCGGTAACCGGAGAGCAGGGCGGCAGCGGCTGCGCCCCGGACGGGTCGCAGATGTAGAACTCGAGCTCGGTCGCGACAACGGGCGTCAGGCCGCGCGCCTTGTAGCGGTCAACGATGCTTGCCAGCGCGTGGCGCGGGTCGCCGGGAAAGGGCACACCGTCGTCGGTCTGCATCCAGAACATTGCCAGCGCCGAGGGACGGCTTGTCCAGTTGACCAGCACCATCGGGCGTCCGGTATGTTCACAAATCCCGTCCGAGTCGCCAGTCTCGAAGACCAGTTCGTTGTTTTCGATGTCTTCGCCCCAGATATCGACGCTGAGAACCGAAAGGGGCATCCGCAAGCCGCCATCCATGATGGATTTGGCCTTTTCTATTGGCAAGCGCTTGCCGCGCATGGTTCCGTTGAGGTCGCAGACGCAGGCAAAAACGGATTCGATTTCCGGATGGTCCTGGAGCCAGTCTCTTATATTTTGTGCCGGCAATTCAGGGTCACCTCTCAGGTTGTTCAGACGTTGGCTCAACGCGGCATAGCGGTAAAATGCCCGCCCCGCGCGGGGTTCCGGCATAAAGACACATCGCCTCAACGCTGTCCAACACCAAACCGGGGCGGGCGAAGGGCCGGTTGTATCCCCGCTTCGACCGGACGTGCGCGATGGCGGCAGGACTGCCGTTCAGGCGCGCACGCAATCGGCGTAGTAGCACAGCACACCATCGCTGTCGGCTTCATGCACGAGGCCGTGAATGTCGGTCTCAAAGCCGGGGCATTCGCGTGAGAACGCGCGGTTGAATTTCAGGTATTCCACGATCTTCTTGTTGAATACCTCACCGGGGATCAGCAGCGGAATGCCCGGAGGATAGGGCGTGACAAGGCTGGTGGTGATCCGGCCCTCGAGCTCATCAATCGGGACGCGCTGGGTGGTGCGCTGGGCGATGCAGGAATAGGCGTCGGTCGGTTTCATCGCCGGTGTGTGGTCGCTGAGGTACATATCGGTCGAGAGTCGTGCGACGTCATATTTCGCATAGAGCTTGTGAACATGGTCGCAGAGGTCGCGCAGGCCCATCGTCTCATATCGGGTCTGTTTGGCGCAGAATTCGGGCATTGCGCGCGACATCGGCTGGTTCTTGGCGTAGTCATCCTTGAATTGCTGCAACGCCGTCAGCAAAGTGTTCCAGCGGCCTTTGGTGATGCCGATGGTGAACATGATGAAAAAGCTGTAAAGGCCGGTTTTCTCGACAACAACACCGTGTTCGGCCAGGTATTTGGTGACGATGGAAGCCGGAATGCCCGTGTCTTCAAAGCGCCCGTCAAGGTTCAGGCCAGGGGTGATGATGGTGGCCTTGATCGGGTCCAGCATGTTGAACCCCGGTGTCATATAGCCAAAACCGTGCCACGAATCCTCGCCATCCGAGGGGTGTACCCCGTCGGCATCGGTTTTTTTCAGCACCCAGTCCTTGGCGCGGCCGATGCCTTCTTCTTCCAGTTTTTCAGGCCCCCAGACCTGGAACCACCAGTCATCGTCGCCATATTCGGCATCGACCTTGCGCATGGCGCGGCGGAAATCGAGGGCTTCGGCAATGCTTTCCTCGACCAGCGCCGTGCCGCCCGGCGGCTCCATCATCGCGGCGGCCACGTCGCAACTGGCAATGATGCTGTATTGCGGGCTGGTGCTGGAGTGCATCAGATAGGCCTCGTTGAAGAGGTGGCGGTCCAGCTTGGTGTCCTGGCTGTCCTGCACCAGAACGTGGCTGGCCTGACTGATCCCGGCCAGAAGTTTGTGGATCGATTGGGTGGCATAGGTGACCGAGTGTGCCGGGCGTTCGCGTTTGCGGCCCATCGCGTGAAAACTGCCGTAAAAGGGATGAAACGAGGCGTGTGGCAGCCAGGCTTCGTCAAAATGCAGGTTCTCGACATAGCCGTCGAGCATGTCTTTTATGGTTTCGGTATTGTAAAGTACGCCGTCATAGGTGGATTGCGTCAGTGTCATGATCCGCGGCTTGACCGTTTCGGCATCAACGCCCTCCAGCAACGGGTTGGCGCGGATCTTGGCCTTGATCGAGGCGATCTCGAATTCGCTTTGCGGGATCGGGCCGATAATGCCGTAGTGGTTGCGGGTCGGTTTCAGAAATACCGGAATGGCGCCGGTCATGATGATGCTGTGCAGAATGGATTTGTGGCAGTTGCGGTCCACCACCACCACATCGCCCGGTGCCACGGTATGGTGCCAGACCATCTTGTTGCTGGTGCTGGTGCCGTTGGTGACAAAGAAGCAATGATCGGCGTTGAAAATCCGCGCGGCATTGCGTTCTGAGGCGCCGATTGCGCCGTTGTGATCCAGCAATTGCCCCAACTCCTCGACCGAGTTGCAGACATCGGCACGCAGCATGTTTTCGCCGTAAAACTGATGGTACATCTGGCCGATCGGGCTTTTCAGAAAGGCGACGCCGCCGGAATGCCCAGGGCAATGCCAGGAATGGGAACCGTCTTCGGCGTAATCCAGCAGCGCCTTGAAAAACGGTGGCTGAATGCCTTTGAGATAGCTTTTCGCCTCACGGATGATGTGGCGCGCCACGAATTCCGGCGTGTCCTCGAACATGTGGATGAAGCCGTGCAACTCGCGCAGGATGTCGTTGGGCAGGTGGCGGCTGGTGGCGGTCTCGCCATAGATGTAGATCGGCACATCGGCGTTTTTCCAGCGTACTTCCTCGATAAAATGGCGCAGGTTCAGGACGGCGGGGTCAAGGTCCGGTCCGGGGCTGAACTCTTCGTCGTCGATCGACAGCACAAAGGCGCTGGCCCGCGACTGTTGCTGCGCATATTTTGACAGGTCGCCATAGCTGGTGACGCCGACGACCTCAAAACCCTCGTCTTCAATCGCCTGGGCCATGGCGCGGATGCCCAGCCCGGAAGAGTTTTCAGACCGGAAATCTTCGTCGATGATGACAATGGGGAAGCGGAACTTCATAAGGCTACTCCTGGCGTGAAAACAACGAAGGGTCGTGGGAGGAAATGCGGCGGGCCCGGCGCGAAGACGGCAACGGGGCCGGTTTGGGTTGAGGTCTGGCAGCGTTTCTTTCTGGTGCCGCGTCTGCTGTCAAGGACTGCCTGGGTCTGCCCATGCAAGGATCAGGTGGCGGTCAGCCTGTGTTGACGGCCGAACCCATGATCGGCAGCACAATACGCGCCTGGAACCCGCCGTCTGAACCCGGGCGTGGCGAATTCAGCGCAAGGTTGCTGCCGATCCTCTCGGCGATTGCGGTCACAATTGCGAGGCCGAGGCCGCTGCCGTCGGTTTTGCCCCCAGCCCGTTCAAAGCGGTCAGTCAGCCGCGCCAACGCTTCGGCTGGCACAACCGGTCCATCATTGGCAACGACCAGTTCGCCGTCCTGTGACAACGAGACATCGATCCGTCCGGCTTCGCTGCCGTGGCGCAGCGCATTGTCGATCAGGTTGCGGCACAGAATGCCAAATGCGTCGGGATCGAGGTCTGACCGTACAGGATGATCGGGCAGTCGCAGCCGGATGTTGTCGGGCGCGGTTGTGCGCGTGGCGTCTTGCGTGACGATGCGAACCACCGCCCGCAGATCCGAGGCATGATCTTGACGAAGTCGGCCACCCTCGGCCCGGGCCAACTGCATCAGACGTTCAGACAGACCCACCAGGCGTTTCAGTGTCGCCTCGATATCAGCGGCCCGCTTGCAGGCGGCGGCATCTCCGGATTCTGCCTGCAAGCGCTGCGCCTGGGCGATGGCACCGGCAAGCGGTGTCCGCAATTCATGCGCTGCGTTGGCCGCAAAACTGCGCTCGGCTTCAAAGGCGGCCTTGAGGCGGATCAGCAGGTCGTTCAGTGCCGCCGCCATCGGAGCCACTTCGGACGGCAGGTCATCGGCGGGAACAGGTGACAGATCCCGCACATTGCGTGAGGCAAGCCGGTTGCTGAATCGGTGCAGCGGCAACAGAGTCACTTTGAGCACGATGAAAATCGCCAACAGCGTAATCGGGATCACGAACAGCAGCGGCAGCCCCAACCCCGTCTGGATTTCGCGCGCGACGCTGGCGCGGTGGGTCAGCGGTTCGGCCACTGTTATGCTGATACTGCCCTGCAAGGCATCGACATTGTAGAATCTGTGGGTGTCCGTCTGGCGAAAGCCCGCGCCGTCGTAATCGGGAAACAGCGCCGGGTCGGCGGTGTTGGACCGCAACAGGACCTGCCCGGCAGCATTGCGGACAAGAAACGTGAAATATTCCTCCTCGTTGTTGATTGCAGCCAGCCGCTGGGTCACGCTTTCATCGCCTCGGTCAATCGTATCCAGGACGGCAAGCGGCAACAGACGCTGCGCGGTTTCCTGAAGAGCTGCGTCAAACACCTCATCCACCTCACCACGCAATACTACCGCCGTGAGTGAGGCCGCAGCCGCCCAGAGCAGCGCCAGGACAAGACCCAGCGACAACCCCAGACGGGCCTGGAAACTGCGGGGCAGCCTCATGATTGACCAAGCCTGTAGCCGAGGCCGCGTTCTGTCTGGATGACACCCGCCCCCAGCTTCTTGCGAAGCCGGCTGACGTGGACTTCGATCGTGTTGCTCTCGATTTCAGCACCAAAGCTGTAGAGCTTGTCTTCCAGTTGCGCCTTGGACAGAAGCTGTCCGGGGCGTGCCAGAAGGGCCTCGAACAACGCCCATTCACGGGCGGTCAGCGGAATCGGCTTGCCTGCGCTGTGGATGCTGCGTGCGGCAAGATCAATGTCAAGCGCACCATGGGCGATGATGGGGTTCGGGTTGCCGGTGTATCGCCGCGCGACGGAACCGATGCGCGCTGACAGTTCGCTCAGGTCAAAGGGTTTGACGAGGTAGTCATCGGCCCCGGCATTCAACCCTTCGATCCGGTCCGATACCTGATCAAGCGCGGTCAGGATGATGACCGGAGTCACATCTCCGCGGTTGCGCAAGGTTTTCAGGAAGCCGATGCCGCGACCATCCGGCAACATCAGATCCAGCAAGACCAGGTCATAGCCAGCGCCCGCCATCGCATCGCCAGCAGCGTCCAGCCGGAAAACCCAGTCAACGCTATGCCCGTCTCCGACAATCTGGTCGTGCACGGCGGCCCCCAGAATGGTGTCGTCCTCAATCAGAAGGATGCGCATGGCGGTTCTTTCCCATGGTCGTGGAGGCGATCTTGCCTGCCCGGGCTGACGAAAAGCTGACGCTTGCACTCGGGGTGATTAAGGTTGCTGTAAGCTTCGGGGTGCAAGAGACAAAAAATACGGACGCAGGCGGAGTTTGGCCCATGAAGAAGACAGTTTCAATGCTCGGCGTTCTGACGGTGCTTGCAGCAGAACCTGCATTTGCCAGAGATGATTGTTTTGTGCCGATGTCGGGATGGCAACCGCGGGCGGCCGTAGCGCGACTGGCAGAAGAAAACGGATGGCAGATCCGTCGGATCAAGATCGAAGACGGTTGCTACCAGATTTACGGGCTCGATTCCAGTGGCCGGCGGGTGGAAGTGAAGGTCCACCCCGCGACGCTTGATGTGATCAAACTGGAGTATGAAGGCACTGAGGAGAAAGGCAAGGATTAGGCAGACTTAGCTGCGTTCTGGCCGCTTGTCCGTTGCGCGCGGATTTTACCTGCACTGATTTTTCCCAACCTGACGGCAAACTGACGCAAGAAGGCCTGCGCCGTCAGGAAACCCTCAGGTGACACCTCCAGTTTGACCTCAGCAAGCAAACATGGAGTAACATATGAAAAATATCTGGACCCTTCTCATTGCCTCGACCGTGCTCTCGACAGCATTGGGTCTGCCCGCTTTGAGTGCTGTGCGCAGCCCGGCGGGACTCGCCAATCCGGTTTTTGTCGCCGGTCAGGACGCGGCCTCCATCATCCTCGTCGGCGAGGATGACAACGACGGAGATCGTGATTCCCGCAGCACCGGGCGCAGCGAAAAAAGCAACGATGATGACGACGATTGCAAAAGCAAGTTGTCTGGTGGCTGTGTCAAAGCCAACAACCCGGCCCCGGCCGGCAGCGTTGCCCCACCGAAAAACGGACTTTTCGGCAGCGGAGCCGCGCCTGAAGTCCAGGTGAAATAGTCTATTCGACGCGCGCTGCGGCGGGAACGTCGTGGCGCGCCGTTCAACCGAATGTTTCTGCATCCCAAAGGATACTTGCCGTGAAATCCCTTCTTGCAACTCTTGCCCTGACAACCGCGCTGACTTTGCCCGGTTTGGCCATGGCACGCACCGTTACCCTCAACACCACGCTGAAGAACTATAACGGCGACGGCGCCTATCTGGCGTATTATGTCACCGATGCTTCCGGTGCCTATGTCGGCAGCCTGTGGATGGCCGGCGGGAGATCTCGTTTTTATGACTATCTGACAGGCTGGTTTCGCGCCACCGGGGGCAACACCTCGCAGATCGACGGTATCACCGGGGCCAGCGTTGGCTCTGGCCGCAGTCTGAAGGTCACGCTTGATCTGTCGGACGCGTTGTTCGATGCAGGCTATACGCTCCATATCGACGCTGGCGTCCAGAATATGCGCGAAAGCCCGAATGACGTGACCGTGCCGCTAACGAAAGCCGGCGCGGGCAACGCGGTGGCCGGGCGCCGATATATCGCAAACTTCAGCTACGACATGTAAGGAGGACGGGTTGTGATCCGGACCTTTCACCGCTGGCCTGGGCTTGTCGCCCTGGCTTTGCTGACCCTTCTGGCGTTGACGGGTGCCGCGCTGTCGGTTTTCCCGGCAGCGCAAAGCTGGTCTTCGCCGCAGGCAGACAGGGCATTGACCGTGGCCGAACTGGTGCCGCGCATCTTGGCTGTCTATCCTGCGGTCGAGCAGATTCGCCGCGCGCCTTCAGGCCGGATCACGGCTTACTGGTTGGAAGGCGGTGCGCCAGGCTCCGCAGTGATTGACCCGGCAACGGGGCGGGGGGTCGGTCCGGCAGACCCGAACAGGGCAGAACGCTGGCTGACAGACCTGCACCGTTCCCTGTTTCTGGGGGACGGTGGCCGGATCGTCACGGCGATCGGGTCGGCGGCAATGGTGATCATGTGCATTTCGGGGGCGGCGCTGGTGGCACGCCGCGTCGGCGGCTGGCGGCGCTGGTTCGTCCGGCTGCGTGGCCCGCTGGCCGGGCGGCTGCACGTCGAATTTGCGCGCGCCGTCGTTGTGGGCCTTGCCCTGTCGTCGGTCACCTCACTGTGGATGACAGCCTCGGTCTTCGGCTTTTTGCCGGATCACGGCATATCCGCGCCGTTCCCCCAGAATGTCAGCGGTCAGACAGGTGTTGCGATCGGCAAGATGGATCTTTTGGCCACGACCCCGGTTTCGGCGCTGCGAGAGTTCAATTTCCCCTATGCTGGTGATGAAACAGACGTCTTCACACTGAAAACCGACAATGGCACGGCCTATCTCGATCAGGGGACAGGCGCGTTGCTGTCTTCGACACAATTGACATTCATGGCGCGTGTGACCGAAATCATTTACCTGCTGCATACCGGGCAGGGTGCGTCGGTTCTGGGGCTTTTGCTTGGGCTTATGGCACTTGGCGTGCCGGTGATGGGCGTGACCGGTGTGATTGTCTGGCGGGCCGGCGCGCGTGGGCGTCCGCGCATAAAGGGAAACCACCCCGCCGCGCAGTCCGAAACAATCATTCTGGTCGGCAGCGAGGGCGGCAGTACCTGGGGGTTCGCCGCGACTTTGCACAGGGCGCTGAGCGAGGCTGGTCAAACCGTGCATACAGCAAAGATGTCCGGGTTTGATCCGGCCCGATATCATCGCGCGCGCCGTATTCTGGTGCTGTCCGCAACCTACGGCGACGGCGATGCGCCAGCTTCGGCCAAGGGTTTTCGGGACCGCCTGGCAAGGGCCGAGCCGAAAAGTGGCGTCAGCCTTGCGGTGCTTGGCTTCGGCGACAGCAGCTTTCCGGCCTTTTGTGCCTATGCCGCCAGCGCAAGCGAGGCTGTAGCGGAAAAAGGCTGGGCGTTGATTTTGCCGTTCGGCACGATAGATCGCCAGTCTCCGCAAGCGTTCGCCCGTTGGGGCCGGGAGTTGGGCGCAGCGATGGGGATCGACCTGGTGCTGGCGCATGAACCGGTTCTGCCCGCGACAAAGGTGCTGACCCTGATGTCGCGCCGAGACTATGGGCAAGAGGTGCAGGCCCCGACCGCGATTCTGCGCTTTGCCCTGCCGAAATTGTCGCTTTGGCATCGCGTGACCCGCCAAGGCTTTGGCCATTTTCATCCAGGTGATCTGCTTGGCATCATACCTGCCGGGTCCGCGGTGCCGCGGTTTTATTCGCTGGCCTCGGGGTCGCGCGACGGCTTTGTCGAGGTTGTCGTCCGAAAGCATCCGGGGGGCCTGTGCTCGGGGCAGCTTCTGTCGCTGGCGGTGGGTGGAAGGGTGACTGCCTTTCTGCGGTCCAATCCGGGGTTCCGTACCGGGCGCAGTGCCGCGCCGCTGATCCTGATCGGAGCGGGTACTGGAATCGGGCCGCTGGCAGGGTTTGTGCGCGGCAACAAGACCAGGCGACCGGTGCATCTATTTTTCGGAATGCGCCACCCTGACAGCGATTTTCTGTATGCCCCCGAGCTTTCGGCCTGGCAAACTGAGGGTCATCTACAGCGCCTGGTTACCGCAGTTTCACGCACGGAGCGCCCGGCCTATGTCCAGGATGAATTGCGCGGTGACAGCGCCCGGATCACCCGGTTGATACGCGATGGGGCCAGAGTGATGGTCTGCGGCGGGCGTGATATGGCCGCCGGAGTTGCCGATGTGATGGCAGAAATTCTGGCACCCAGCGGCCTGACGCCAGCCAGGCTGAAAGCCGAGGGGCGCTATGTCGAAGACGTCTATTGACCTTGTCCGCCACGCGCTGAACGGCCCGACGATGGGCACACGCTGGTCGGCGCTGTTTCATGCCGACGCAGGGTTCGATCCGGCACCAGTGCAGATTGCGCTTCAGGCTGCGGTGGCTGAGGTGGACGCGCAAATGTCGACCTGGAAACCGGAAAGTGACCTGATGCGGGTAAACGCTGCCCCCGTCGGCGCCTGGGTGGCCGTGCCGAGCCGGTTGCAGGCGGTGTTGCGGCTTGGTCTCGAAATCGGCCGACTTTCGGGGGGCGCGTTTGATCCGGGTATGGGCGATGTGGTCACGGCCTGGGGTTTTGGCCCTGAAGCGGCAACGTCCGACGGCATCCGTGCGGCGATGACCACGCCGCGCCGCGCCGCAGATGCGCTGTTGGAAATGGACTGCGGAAAATTGCGCAAGAAGGCACCGGTCGCGCTGGACCTGAATGGCATCGCCAAAGGCTACGGCGTTGACAGGCTGGCGGAAACCCTGAAGGACGCGGGCGTCAAGGCGGGACTTGTCGGGATAGACGGCGAAATGCGGGCGATGGGGTTGCGCCCCGATGGAAAGCCCTGGGCTGTCGCCGTTGAAGAACCAGACCCCGATCAGCGCGCGCCGCATTCGGTACTGGCGCTTCAGGACGCATCGGTTGCGACCTCGGGCGATTACCGCCATTGGGTCGAGGTTCAGGGCCGTCGTCTGTCTCATACCATGGAGCCGAAGCGCGGCGCGCCGCTGCAGCACTCGCCCGCCTCGGTGACCGTTGTCGCCCGTACCTGTGCCGAAGCGGATGCCTGGGCAACGGCGATGATGGTTCTGGGTGTGAACAAAGGAGGGGCGCTTGCGGCGAAACGGGGCCTCGACGTGCTGTTCTTGCTGCGCGATGATGAGGGCGGATTTGACGCTCATGGCATCGGCCCCCTTTTTCGGGGCGAAGCGGGATAACGCCCGGCGCAATAGGAAAGGTTGCGATGGATCACAGCAAAGTCGATCACACGCAGACGGCGCTGTTGCTGGTGGCACTTTCGGGCCTTTTGTCGGGGCTCGCGTTTTATGCTGCGGGTCTGCGCGAGGTGGCGGGCCTGGCCTGGAGTTTTGGCGTGTTGCCCGTGCTGGGCGCACTTGTCCTCGAAATCCTGCGCAGTCTGTGGCGTGGCGAGGTCGGGCTGGACATCGTTGCTGCACTTTCGATGATCGCCGCGCTCGGCGTTGGCGAGACGCTGGCCGCGTCTGTCGTCGCCCTGATGTATTCCGGCGGCACGTTCCTCGAAGGCTTCGCAGAGGGGCGTGCCCGCCGCGATATGCACGACCTGTTGTCGCGCGTCCCCCGGTCGGCAACGCGGCACCGCCATGGCAGCCTTGAGGAGGTGCCCCTGGACGCGATCAGGCCGGGCGACAGGCTTCTGATCCGGCAGGGCGAAATTGTGCCGGTAGACGGAACTGTCGCCTCGGG
>TARA_R110002096_G_scaffold50190_2_pt1 | contig 13329 bp, 3 predicted proteins | sample TARA_R110002096 | Tara Oceans TARA_R110002096 (sample SAMEA4397295) | marine metagenome | biome: Polar Biome; feature: [DCM] deep chlorophyll maximum layer (ENVO:01000326); material: water (ENVO:00002006), including particulate matter (ENVO:01000060) such as... | depth 35 m | reverse complement strand
GGTAAGTGATGTCAGATATGTTATCAGGTGGGGGAGGAACTCCATTAAAACTTAATACAGGTGGCCTAGTTAAACATCTATCAGAGGGATCAAGTGCCCTTACAGAAGAAGAAAAGAAAAGAATATTAGAACTATACGCATCATTTAGTCATGAAGGTAATCTAGTAGAGGGTGGACAAGGTGGTAATGCATCGGCTGCAATAGCTGATTATCTTTCAGGACCTCTTAATAATAAAAAGAGTTCTTATGACACAACGTATGAATCAGGTGTTTCTGAAGACGATGGATCTGATGGAGATGGTAGTGTCGATGGAGATGGTAGTGTCGATGATGAAGCATGGATGACAGCTGGTGGTGGTGGTGATGGTGCATATAATGATGCTGGTGAATGGACTGGTAGTGGATCAGGTAATGAAGGTCATACAGGTAATATAGGTGGTTACACTTCTTGGTCAGATATGTTTGATGGAGGGGGTGCTGGTACATCTGGTATCAACTTTGAAGGTGGACCATTATCAAAGATGTTTAACAAGTTAGGGTTTCAACCTAAAGGTTACAAAGAGACAGCTCTAAAGAACTTTGAACAAAAACCAACAACTAAAAACTATGAAAAGTTAGCAGCAATACGAGCAAAGGAAAGAAAGGCTGAAGAGGAACAGGCAAAGGCAGATAAAAAGACTACAGAAGAAATCAAAGTAAGGATGCAAGTACAACAAGCGTTGGGCGATGGAGGTCCTGAAGGTGGATCTGTCGGAGATTATAGTGGTGGCTATGGTGGAGCTGATGCTGCTGGTAGTGGTAGTTACGGTGGGGCTGGTAGTGCTGGCGTAGGCGTAGGTGAAGCTGGAAGAGGTGGAGGAGCAACAGGTAAAGCACAAGGTGGTTATATTGAATATAAAGATAGTGGTGGATTTGCAGGTAAAGATAATATTTGGAATTCTAAATATAGCTTAGACACACACCAGTACGAAGGTGGTAATGAGGGACCATTGAGAGATTCTAATATTAATGTACCACAAGGAGAAGATAGTCTTCTTAAGCAAGCCGGAGATTATGGTAAGAAAGCATTACTAGGTACTGCTTTTTCAACTGTCTTAGGTCCACTTGGTGGAGTAATGGCTTCTCTGGTTGCTAGTAAAGGTGGACCTGTTGGTCAACCTAAATATTTAAAACATGGTGGACCAGCGGCTGGACCATTATCATCTACAAAAACAAAACTTCAAATGGCAAATGAGATTCAAGATAATGATATGAATATAAAGAAAACAAAGTTTCTTGCAGATGAGGCTCGTAAAACAGAAAGACATAATTTAGAGATGAGAAAAAGAGAAGCATCATAAAGGAGAAGTTATATGAATAAACCCCTTCCATCACGTAGACACCCCGGTAAACCTCAGGGGTCTGATACAGTACCTGCTTGGTTAACCCCCGGAGAATTCGTTATGAATGCTGAGGCTGCTCGTATGTTTTCTTCTGAGATACAGGCAATGAATGACAGAGGTAGAGTGGTACAGAAATCACAGGGTGGTACAATACCTCAGGGTTCTACTGAGCCTATACCTACAGTACCACCTCCTAGTAATGCTTATGCTGAAGGTGGAGTGGCAAGATCTTTAGTACCATCAAGTAATGGTATGCAAACTTCTTTAATACCTCGTCCACATCCAGACCCAAAAGGAGAAAACCCTAAATGGATAAAAGAATTAAGGGATTTCGAAGAGTATAGAACTAAAGTATATATGGTTAGAGGTGTACCTCATATTGGTATTGGTCACAAGCTACCTATGGAATATGCAAAGAGAGTGGGTGAAGAATTATATACTCATAACGAAATAGAAAATCTTTTTAAAGAAGATACAAGAATTGCTATGGATGATGCAAGAAGTAATATTAATAACTTTGATATATTACCTGAAGAAGTACAAGGTGCATTAACACATCAAGCATTTCAAATGGGAAAAGGTAAGCAAAAAAAGTTTAAAGAAATGATTAAAGGTTTTAATGATGGTGATTATAAGAAAGCTGTCTTTGAAGTCTTTAGTTCAAATTGGTCTAAACCTAAAATAGGAACACCCAAAAGAGCTAACTATTTAGCAAGTGCAATACAACGAAATCTAATTGGGCCAACGTCTGATCCAAGAGGTGATGGTGTGATTGCTGATCCAATCCCAAAAGAGGAAGAAGGAATGAATAATTTTAGTAAAGGTGGCAAGGTAAGTTACCTAGGTTCTGGTTCTAGTTGGGGTGATTGGGTTTCTGGTTTAATAGATTCTTTTAATCCATTCGATGACGATGAAGAGTATCCTACAGGGTACACACAAGGTGTTCAAAGGAAAGAAGAACAATGGGGTACTCCTCCAGTTTCATCTAGTACAGATGCAGAAACCTTAAACAATCAAATGATACAGGGAATGAAGAACAAAGCATTCAGAGATCAAGAGCCACCAATTTCAAAAGATGATGCACCAATGGACCCTGATGAATTTAATAGATTTAATTGGGAACCAAAGCAGAAATACATTTCCCCTGAACGTAAAGAAGAGTTTAGAGAAAGAGAAGAACAATGGGGCACACCTCCTAATGTTAATGCTGATTTAATGGAAGGAGATCGGTTTAATCAAACAGGCTTTACTATCCCTGAACCTTCTTATGTTTCCCCTTCAGCTAAAGAGACTTTTAGAAAAGCAGAAGAACAGTATGGGGGAGGAGATCAACTACAGCCTGTTGGCGAAGGTATGGACTCTGATGAGTTTAATACTGGCACTTACGTACCACCAGTAATGAGGGAAGAAATAACATGGCCTGTAATACAGGACTCAGCAACAAAAGATTTAGAGGTCCCTGTAATACAAGAGGCTCCTGAGTTAAAGTGGGGAGATCCGGGTTATGGTACGCAACAAGCTAAGAAAGGATGGGATGCAATCTTTGGTGGTGATGATGATGTAACTTCAAAAGATGATAACAACAACTCAATAGATAAAGTAATATCTGAAGTAGCTAAAGGACCAGAGGATAGTCAAGAGTGGTTTGGGCCTAATGGATCTATAGCTAACTGGTTAAATAGTAAGAAAGCAAAAGACGCTGATGAACTAGCTAATGAAAATGATGATACAGTTGGTGCATTTAAAAAAGTAGATACAGAAATGTTTTCAAATATGTATAAAAGGATATCTAAAGCTAGTCACCAAAATGCCATAGAAGGTCACAGTGAAAAAGTTACTAAGTTAGAAGAAGAAAATGCTAAGATACTTCAAAAAATTACTGATGGTAATGCAGATGGAACTCTAACACCTTATGATCTTACAAGATTTCAAAAAAGAATAGATGATAACCATGTTAAGATACTTTCACATCAGGAAAAAAGTAGATCGATAAAGGCAAGACTTGATGCTGGGACTACAAAAGAAATATCAGAGTTATTAGAACGAAGAAAAAGAACTAATGATCCAGCTATGTTAAAAGCAATGGATAATACAATAGATGCATTAGGTCAAAGCGTTACAGCTATCAGTAATAATTCTGATATTTATAAAGGTGATGATGATGTAACTATAAAAGATAAAATCAATATTGATAACAACTCAGTTAAAACTGTAACAACTGTAACAAAAGCAGCTAATGAGGCAGCTCTTGATGAAGCTACTAGTACACATTTAGGTGCAGAGTTTACTCAAGAAGATAAAAATAAATATGAAGAAGCTCAAAAGATAAAAGAAGATAAAGCCTTAGCATTATGTAACTCTACAAAAGCTAAAGAAATTCCTAAAGGATTTATTGAGCAAGGTAAGTCAGCTTTGCAAGAAGCTTGGGGTGAATTGTTTGATCCTAAATCTTTAGCTAGAGCTGCTATACTATATTGTGCTGGTAGACTTACAGGTATGTCACCTAATCAAGCAATGGGTTTTGCTGGTAAAATTTATTTAAATGATATAGCTGCTGGTGCAGCAAAAGATAAACGTCTAGCTCATATTAAAAAACTTAGAAGCGTTGGCAATTACACAGAGGCATCTTTAGAACTCTATAGAGTAACTGGTAAGACATCTGACTTAGTGTCAAAAGGTGGCTCTCCATATATGCAAACAAAAGAAACTCAACTTACTTATCTTACTAGAGCAGCCGCAAAGAAATTTGGATTACCTCAAAGGTTAATGTTAAAAGGATACTCAAAAGGTAAAGGAGAAAATAAAGAGACAGGATGGCTACTACCAAACGGTCAACCTATAGATATAACAAACCCAGATATCTTTGTTCAAGATCATAGTCTTGTACCGGGGAGTGATCTATATATAGCTAAGAGTGATAAACTGTATTCTGATTTTGAAGGTCGTATTACTAGCTTTTTGAAAACACCTCAGTATATGGAAGTTGCTAAAGATAAGAAGGGTAAGAAAACAGATAAGATGCAGTCTGTATTTGGATCTTATAATTCTGGTGTAGCTGCTCAACACTTAACTAACTATGCATTAACACATGGTTTAGATAGAGATACAACTATGCAAATTGCACAAATGGCTTTGGCTAATGCTGCAGCACATAAAAACAAACAGACTATATTTAATATATTTGGACCTGATGGGGAGTTTATGGATTCAGCATTTATTCAGATCAGAATTGGGACTCCAGATGCATTTGTAATAGAACCCGGAACATCTAAGAAAAAGACTAAGTATGATGACCCTGTTAATATAACATCTGTAATGACTGCCCTTAGAGATACTAAAAAACCAAATGGTGATTTTGTATTTCAAGATGCGAACAGAGGTGCAGACCTTGTTGAGTTCTCTACTAAATTAATGTCAGTGTTACCAGAGGATACATCAGGAGCTATCTCTTGGCCTGAATGGAAGAAAAGCTTTGCTAACAAAGGTGAAACTGGTGCATACGAAAGTGATAATGATGTATACACTATTCCAGATGATCTTAAAAGTAAAGGTCTTACAGCAGAGCTAGCAAAAACAGTTGAACAATTTCATAATGATAAAAAGACTGGTGCTGGAACAGCTGGCTACAGTGAGTTCTTATTGTTCTTACTATGGAAGACACAAGAAGCAGGTAATGCTGCTGCTCGTGCTGCAGAAATAACTAATTAATACTATACAAGGAGATCAAGATGGAGTGGATTAATCAAATCAATTTAATGACAGCCCCCACATTGGGAGAGAAAAAGTTAAGTGATGATGATCAAGGAACCATTACAACAACTGCACCTTATTGGGTAGACGGTGACACACTAGATAAGGATGGTGTAAGATATAGGCTAGCAGGTTTTGATACCCCTGAAATACAAAAAGTTATTATGGAAGGTAAAGGTGCTGGTACACATAAGTTAGGTACTCCCGGTGGTCTAGCAGCTATTGGGATACTTTCTAAACTAGCAGCTGATACTGGGTACACTAACCTTGTACCTGTGTTAGATACTAATGGTAAACCACAGAAAGATGTTTATGATCGTATCCTTGCTAACCTTGTTAACGATGCAGGAGAATCATTTAGACAAAAAGTTTTAGAAGGTGGGGTAATGAATGTCGGAGCATACTCTTCGAATTTAGATACTGTTATCTCTGGTATGGGTGTACTAGATAGACTTAATAATCCTAATAGACCTATTGAAGATGAGTGGGATCAAGCTCGTTCTGATATTATTGAAGCTGAACTTAGAGATGGTAAGTATTCTCTAGGTCTAAGGAAGACAGCAGAAACAGAAGCTGAGTTAGCTGCTGCTAATGAAGCAGGTTTTGAAGATTACTATCAACAATCTACAGTTAATATAAGATCAAGAGATCGTACTCTAACCAATGAGTCTTTACATCCTCTTAAAGATTCCTTCGCACAAGGGTGGTATGGAGTGTTGGAAGGAGGTGCTGGTTTCCTTGAAGCTATTGGTGAAGGTGCAGACCTAGAGACATTAGCTGACATAGGTGAAGAAGGTGTCTCAAGATATAGAGCTAAACTAGATGAGTATGGTACAACCTTAACAGACTTCAGAGACATTGAAGGTTTCTGGTCAGGTACTAGATGGTTAACTAATAACGCTGCAATATCAATTCCATATATGGCTGCTACAGTTGGTGGTCTTGTACTTGGAAACATTGCAACTCCTGTATTAGGAACTATTGGTGGTGTTGCTTTTGGTCTTACTGCACCTGCTGCGATATTTGCTGGTAATACTTATAACGAAATGGAGGGGGAGAAAAGTACTAGTGCTGCTCTACTTTCAGGTATTACTCAGGCAACACTAGATAGGTTAGGCTTACATGCTATCTTTAGAAAAGGAGTTATGCCAAAACAGTTAATTGATGAAGCAATAGAAGCGTTAATTAAAAAACAAGATGCTAAGATACCAACTGCAATTAGAAGAAATATTGCTGAAGCTCAAGTAGCTCAGGCATCTAAGAGGGAGATGGCAGCGTTTGTTGGTGATGCATCTAAGATAGCTAAGAAACAAATAGCTGCTAAAAATCTTTTTAAAATGTATGGTATGAGACTTACTGCAGGTGGAGGTGCTGAGGCATTAACTGAAACAGGACAAGAAGTTGCAAATTATTTAGCTGCTACACATGGTTCTGATAGACCATTTGATATGGAAGAATTAAATAGAAGAGTGATACAAGCTGCTGTGACAGGTGGCGCATTAGGTATGGCATTCTCTACACCAAGTGCTGTTACTAACCATGTTGCATGGGCTGATGTTGCCTTTGGTAAGACAGCTTCGGATGGTACTGAAGTGGGTTGGTCAAATCAATTTGCTGAAAAATATAAAAAGAAATGGGGAGTAGGAACTCTCCCAACTAATGAATCAAATGCATCTTTTGCTAGTGAAAAAGTAAAAGAAGAAACTAATAAGATTGAGACTAGGGCTTGGGAAATATTAGAAAAGAAAAATAAGAAGAAGGGTGGAGCTATAGTACAGCGTAATCCAAAGACAGGTAAATTTCAATCACTAAATACTAAATCAGATTATGATTGGACGAAAAAGCCAGTAAGCTCTGGAGCACCACCAACATTTACTAACACCTTATCAAAAGATACTTTCACTAAGGAAGAATATCAAGATGCTTATGATCAAGCAGCTGAAGAGCTTGGGTTTAGAAGTATAGTTAAAAGAGCTGACGATCATAGTCATCTTCAAGAAGCTAAGGGTGGTACTAATAGAGTAGTTGAATCATTAAAGATGTTCCCTAAAATGTTTAAGAGTAGTGTTAACTACACATTTAATAAAGACAGACTTGATGCAGGTGGTGATGCAGCTGTTGAATTAAGAGATATAGTAGGGCTTGGAACTAGTAAAGTTTTTAATGGTTCCGCTTGGGAGTCTGATAAGATTGCTCAAATGAATAAGATGTTATCTATAACTATTAGTCCTGTAGAATACTATATGATTATGTTAGGTAAGAACCAAAAAAGAACTCAAAAGAATATGAATAAAGCTAGTGAAGAGTTATCTAAAATTTGGTGGTCTGCTGTAGATAAGAATGGTGATTTTAATCCAGACTTAATACCTGATACAAATCCTAATAAAGCTTTTATTGTTTTAACTATAGAGAGAATGAACTTAGCATCAGATAAAAGTCTTGAGAAACAAAATGATCAAGCTCTAAAAGATGCTACAGTTAATGGTATACCTGATCCAAACTTTAAACCTATAGAAAAAGAAAAGAATTATTTCTTAAAGCGTAAAGAAGTGGATGCAAATATAGTTAGGAAACTTAAACCAGAATTTATTAAAGCTCTTAGGACTAATGGTAAGACTGAAACTGAAGCAAATGAAATGTATGAAGCAGTAGTTACTAAAGGTATTCTTGATTTAGATGAAGCTTTTTCTGTAACCCAAGGTGAAATTAGCCCCGGATATAAGCGAAGTAGATCTCTTAGAATGTCTGAGAAACCAGAATTCAAACCTTTCTTAGAACAGAATATATTTAAAAACGTAGAGACATATGCAAAAAGTCAAGCTCGATATCTATCACATGCTAAATTCCTAGGTAAGGATGCTAGGATAATATCTCAAAAATTAAATGAGATAGAGAAGAATTTCTTACCAGCTTATGGGAAAGATAAAGCTAAACTAGAAGTTGATAGGATGGCTTTTGAATTACATAATATTTTTAACGCTGAGTCAGGAAATTATAAACGGGCTAAAACAAAGGATGGTAAAAAAGTAGAGTCAATTACAAGAAGTTATTTATTAGTTACTACCTTAGCTGGATTATCTTTATCTGCTATAACCTCTTTCGTTGAGCTTGCTTTAACAGGTAGGTCATTTAGAGCTGAACAAATTGATACTGTGTTAAGAGCACAAGGTGTAGAGCTTGCAACTTTATTAAAGAGAGGCATGGGAGAGATTGCTAATGTAGCTAATAAGGCAACTGGAGCCACACCACATCTTGAAACTGCTATGTACTTAAGTAATGGTCAACGCATTATTAATCTACTAGGGTATGGTGATTATTCTTTAGGTGCTGCAACAACAACAGGTGTTACTGAGATTAATGTTTGGCAGCAGAATATAATGAAGGGGTTCTTTAAATGGAATGGCCTTCAAGGTTGGACAAACTACACTCGTGCTGTTAGAGCTGCAATCGCTACTGATTTTATTAATGATAAATTAAAAACTATAGCTGATTACTCTTACTTAGTTCAACAAGATAATTTAGAAGTGGGTAAGCCTAATGCTGCAGACATAACACTTTCAGTTAATGATGAGATTGTTACTGCAGATGGTAGATCTTTTAGTAGTTTAGATACAAAAGAAATTGATATCATTACTAAAGAAGTGACTCAAGCTAAAGAGTATCTACGTAATCTAGGTATGGATGTTGAAACATTTGTAGATTTCTATATGAGATATCAACTGAACATAGAAGCAAGAAATCGTGAACAGTATAAAATAATTGCTAATCCTAAGTCATCACAACGAGCTATTGTTGATGCACAAAAAGCTATTATTGCAGGGAATGCAGAAGTAAATAAGACAAGTGATATTCTTATCGATAACTCTAATGATTTATACTACTTAACTCCTGACGAATTAGAGTTTAGGAATGATCAGTTAAGAGAAGCAGTCTTTAATTTTGTTAATGAAGCTGTTGCATTACCTATGGCTATGAACAGACCATTGATCTATCAAGATCCTAGGTTTGCTTTATTCACACAGTTCCAAGGGTTCATGGCTACGTTTACAGCTAACCACCTAAAGAAAATGTGGGATGAAGGAGTGGTTAGAGGGTCTCCAAGTATGAGATACAGTACATTTATTACTGTAGGAAGTATGATCATGTTAGGATTTGCTTCACAAGCTTTAAAGGATTGGATTAAATATGAAGATGGTGAGAATGAATACTTAGATAACGCACAGTGGATTCAACGTGGAGTAAGATCATCTGGATTACTTGGTACTTATGAACGTGTTATAGATCAGTTCATGCCTTTATACCCTCAAGGTAAGCGTGGGGATACTACAATAGGTAACTGGGTACTAAGTTCAGTTGCTTCTGAATCTCCGGGCATTAGTAACTTAAAGAGAATGATAACTGGTACATCAGATATTGTATCAGGTGATATTAAAAAGGGAACTAAGAAATGGTTTCAATCTGCTCCTATAGTAGGGTCAGTGAATCATATGACTGATAGTGCATCAGATGCAGTGGCGAAAGTTATAGGGAATGTAAAATTTTAAGGAGTAAATCATGGTAGCAAAAGCCAGTACATCAGCAAGTCAAGGGATTAATAATAGTATTCTAATAGATCCTCTTGTTAAGCTAATGCAAAACAGTAAGCCAAGAACAGCAACTGGTAATGACGTAACAGGTAAGACTTTTCAACGGTTGATGGGTACTCCTGATGTTTCTTTTAGAGGGACTGAACCTTTAGACACTGTTGCAAAGGGAGATACTTTACCAGCTGTAGAGATTCAAGAAGGATCTGGACCCCAAACATCTATGACTATGGATGAGTTAATGAATCAGGCATTACCAGCTGTCACTAATCAACAAGCAGCTGAAGAGTATGCTAAAGTTGATACTAGTCCAGAGAATGCAGCAAATATTTTAACACGTAATCAAACTGAGTATGATAATAATTCTGATAAAGATTCTATAGGTTCTTTCACAAGACACTCTGATTCATTTACACCAATAGTATCTGAGGGGATGTTAAAGAGAATAGATAGTGTGGTAGATTTTGTTAATAACCCTTCTAACTTAGCTGGTAAATCATCGACAGTTACAGGACTTACCCCACCTTCTAGTATCTCAGTTGATCCAAGAGTGAAAGGGGTTAAGACTATACCTTTTGCAGATGCAAAACCTGAAGAGATAGCTCAGACTGTCAGAGATAATATGAAAGTTAAAGGAAATGATCCGGGATCTTTAAGATCTGCTTTGTATTCTTTAAATGCTGTGAAGTCAATCGACTTAGGTCATGTAATTAAAAGGTTTACTTATAAAGGTACAACTGATGGGAAAGTATTAGATCCAAAGACAGACAAGATTGAAGGTCCGGATATTAATGTAGACTCTTTGGTTCCGGGAGATCAATTTTTACAGATAGCTTCTATCAATGCAGAAGAATATTTTGCTGGTACAATAAACTCAGACGCATCTACTGCTATTGAGAAGACGGGTAGTGGTAAACTATTACCTCAGGTATCTAAGAATCAATCTAGTGAAGCTCTTGGTACAAAAATAATAGAAGACTATAGGAATTCTACAGGTCAAAGTATTGAAAAGGATATAGTGAAGGAAGAAGCTGTTGCTATAGGGGATTTTTCAAAAACTATATATCAAATAACACATCCTGATCTTGTAAGAAGATTCTCAGGTAGTCATAAAGGTGTACAAACAAGGTTTCAATTAACCCCTGAAGGACATCGTAAGATCAACAGTCCAGATACTTCAGCGTTCAGGAGAAGAATGTTAGGTGGTAGGGTATCTAGACCTAGGGTTGATAGACTGGTGAATTCTCTAGACGTTGGTAAGATTAGAGGTAAATCAAAAGGTCAGCTATTTTCTAAAGCATCTAATGAAGCAACTGATTATTTTAATAATGTTCCTGTTGTTGTAGATAAAAGAAGATTGAGTTTATTTATGCAAACAGTTATTCCTTTCTTAATGTCTAGACCAGATTCAAGAAATTATATTGCAACTTATGTATCGGCTGTTGCTTTTAATCCTGAACTCCTATGGAAACTAGATATCTTAGGTATTGGTTCTACTAAGGTTGCAGACATTGAACTATCTATTAAGCAACAGATAAGCAAGAATAAAGGTAGAGTTAAAAAAGGTTTACCTGAAAAACCTGTTGATGATAAAACTCATGAGTATGATAAAGCTGTCCTTGAAGTACTAGAAACAGTAAAGGTTTTAGCTATGGAAAGTGATGGAATTAAATATTTTAATCATGCAAGACAAGGATACTCTGGAAGAATAGATGTTACAGAACTATACTTTAATTACTTATCTAATAAAATAGTAAGGGCTATGATAAGAAGCCCAAATGTATATGTAGTTAGAAAAGGTAATAGAGCAGAGGCAAATCTTAGACAGATGTACGCTATGATTTTAACAGAGACTGATGTAACTTCGTTAGATGATGTGATCGAAGCATATGAAAATACTTTTGCTGCAATGGGTGTGAAAAAGGTTAAAGGATCTGAAGCTTTACCAATGATAAGAGAGCGGCTTTTAGATCAACACTCTAATCTATTAGAAGGATGGGGAGAAAGATTAAAACTTGCATACAATGTAACTCCTGAAGGTATGGAAACAAATGTTGACCAAGTAAGAGAAGAGATATTAAAAGATAATTCAAGTGCAAGTGATGTATTTAAGAGACCAACATTTCCAAAGTTTCCAACTGTTGAACTAGATCCAGTAGAAGATCTTGATTTAATTAAAGCAATAGCTGCTAAAGGTATGGATGGTTTACTATTTATTGAAGGACTTATGGAGTTCTCTGACTATGCTAAATGGAAAAGATCAAGCGATGGTAAACCTTTCTATGGTAAGTTTAATAGTCATACCGATGGCAAGACAAGTGGTGTAGCTATTTTAACACACCTACTTGGTAACCTAGATATGAGTTATCTTACAGGTATTAACAGGAAAGGTGTCTCAAATCTAACTGATAGAGGTGATGTTCGAGATCAACTGCAGCATCTTTTATATGAAAACTTACAAAGTAATCCTGTAGATACATGGGAAGATCTTCCTTATATCGAAGACGTACAAGGTGGTAATAGTAAGGAAGCTTACATTGAAACTCTAAAGACTATTGCTCTTAGTGTTTTTAAAGATAGGGAAATGCATAAGTATTCTATTATGAAAACTCCTTATGGTGTAGAATTCTTTACATTAAAAGCTGATGTACAAAAAACAGTAGATTCTATATACCAAAAAGCTATTACTGATCGTGAGTTAAAAAATCCAGATGGCTCTATAAGGGTAACCCCTGAGCAAGAGATGTTTATAGATGCTTATGAGAGACTAAATAACAGTGACCTTTTAGAACCATCTATAACAGTAATACATTCTAACTATATGCAAGGGTTGAATGAGATACTTAGTGACTTTGTTTTAGAGTATAAAAGTATTGCTAGATCTTTTACAAAGATAAGTCAGGCTATTAATACACCTATTCCAATTAAGTCTATGTCGGGTACTGATTTAATGATATCAACAAAAAGTTCAGGAGGACATGAAGAAGCTAATGCACCTCAGAAAACTACGATAGCTGGTAAAACTTATACAGTAACTCATTATAAAACTATTGAAGATATGAGTGCAACACCTAATCAAATTAATGAATTAACTGGAGAGAATGAAGGTTTCTCTGGGGGTAAAGAGTTTAGTTCGGCAGTTGCTATGTTAATTCATGGTGTTGAAGCAGATATAATTGCTAAAACAGCGTCAGGTAAATCATTAGAGAGATTGAAGATGGCTCATGGGGAAAGCCCAAAAGGTTTATCTAACTCTTTCTTTCTACCTATATTTGATGCAGCATTGGTTGACATAGGTTCATATGATACAGTTGTTAGAGAGTTAAATAGAAACTTTGATAGTGCATTAGACTACAATCCATTTGAACAAATGCATACGTCAATGACTACAGCATTCAATAACTATATTGATTCTTTAAATGTAACAGTACCTGAAGTTGTTACTTCTCAAGATGCTGCAACTCCTCTAGTTCGTAAGCGTCCATCGACTGATCTATTATCTGATAGAGAGAAAGCTTTTATTGTAGATTTAGTTTCTTTTAATAGTATGAATGACAAAAAAGTTTTAGATGAGTTGCAAAAGAGAGATAGAGGATTAAGAGATACTGTAGTTG
>TARA_R110002096_G_scaffold422429_5_pt1 | contig 13330 bp, 11 predicted proteins | sample TARA_R110002096 | Tara Oceans TARA_R110002096 (sample SAMEA4397295) | marine metagenome | biome: Polar Biome; feature: [DCM] deep chlorophyll maximum layer (ENVO:01000326); material: water (ENVO:00002006), including particulate matter (ENVO:01000060) such as... | depth 35 m | reverse complement strand
CCTGGAACCAAACCACCACCAGTTGCCGTTCCAACAGCAACACCATCGATATAACAACTTATTCCTCCACCGTTACCTGCAATCACTGCGTGATGCCAATTATTGTCTGTAACGTCACTCAATACTGTATTTACATTGCTGTTATTGTTTTTAAATGTAGTCGCGTGTAAATTATTATTGTCATTTACGTACATATTAGCCACCCAACCTGTTTGGTTGCTAAGTGTATATCCTCTGTTTTGCTGACCAATAATTCCACCAGGTGAGTTTGTTTTAAACCAAAGTGAGATCGTAATTGAACCTCTGTTTAACATATTATTTGGAAGTACTACAACGCTGCTGCTACCATCAAAGTAAAGTGCATCACCTGCATTTCCAAATCGGTCTAATGTAGGTGTAACATTTGTACCTGTACCGTTAGCATTAAAGGCTGAAAAATCATTGGTAGAGCCACCGGTAAACGGATAATGACCAACAAGTCCGGTTGTTGGAATTTGTGCAATTACTTGAGCACTGAATAAAATTAGAACGAATAAGCTGTTTTTCATATTGTTTTTTTTGTAAAAAAAGACAGCCTGTTTCCTATGAAATCAAATAACTTTCCGAAAGCCATAAATTTATTTCCGAAGCAAAAAATTTAGTATAAATAAGCAAATACAAATTACGCATTAGGAACAACAAAAACTTTTGAAATCTTTAAGGCTCAAAAGTTTCCTTTTCAACCCAATTAGATTATTTGAAAGAAGTTAGCTCCTACAATAAAGCCACTATTAATTAGCGAAAGGAGAAAACTTATAAAATAAGCTAACCTTTATTCAAAAACACTTGCTTGTTATTGATTACACCAAGTACTTTTCCTTTTAATTCCATTCCAAAAAAGGGAGAATTAAATGATTTTGAGAGCACTTGATCTTTGCTAAATACAAATTTTTCAGATGGAGAAAACAAGGTGAGATTGGCTGTTTCTCCGACTTCAATGCTCGGTGTTTTAAGTTTTAAAATTGATGCAGGCCCTTCAGTAAAAAGTTCAATCAACGCTTCAATACTAATATGGTTTTCTAATGCGGTATGTGCACATGAAAAAGCAGTTTGGGCATTGATTATACCAAAGGCAGCATAATCCAATTCTTTTTTCTTTTGTTCAATATCTTCCGGTAAATGGTCGGAACAAATTGCATCAACAAGTCCGTCTTTTATTCCTTTGATCAATTGTTTAATGCTGGATTTACTTCTCAAAGGAGGTAAAGTTTTAAAACGACTGTCGAACTCAACTAATTCTTCATCACTCAATAAAAGGTTATAACTTGCCACATCGCAACTCACTTTAAAGCCATCTTTCTTCGCTTTTTTGATCAATTGCAGTGATTCAGGTGATGAGATTGTTGCAAAATGCAAACGCCCATCGGCATAGTCTAGTAAATAAAGATCTCGGTTCACCATCATAACTTCTGCTACTTCAGGAATTCCCTTTAAACCAAGTCTAGTACTTGTAGCCCCTTCATTCATCACTCCTTCTTCACATAAAGCAGCAGTATTTGGAAAATTCACTACCAATCCATCAAATGCTTTGGTGTAGCGAAGTGCGCGATACAATAAATTAGGATTTTTGATGGATAATTTCCCATCTGAAAAAGCAACAGCTCCACTTTGTTTCATGTCGTTAAGCTCCGCGAGTTCTTTGCCTTCACAGTTTTTTGAAATGGCACCATAAGGCATGGCATCAACAATATTGCCTTTAGTTTGATTGATTAAGTATTCAATTTGCGACTTTGAGTCACGAGTGGGGTAAGTATTCGGAGCAACACAAACTCTAGTAAATCCACCTGAAGCTGAAGCGAAAAGTCCGGTTTTGAAGTTTTCTTTTTGCTCATCTCCCGGGTCTTGATAATTTACATTTAAATCAATCCAACCTTTTGAAAGATGTAGTCCTTTTGCTTCAATCGTTTTAATAGATTTTCCATCAATTGAAGGATTGATTTTTTCAATTTTACCGCCTTTAATTAAAACATCAGTTTGCTTTAAGTGAAAGCTACTCGTTCGGTCAATTATTTTAGCGTTTTTAATAAGAAGATCCATGGCGCATTAATTAAAGTATTCTCAAGAATAAAATTTCAAGTGCAATAAAAAACAAGGCTAAGATGATAAAATATTTCCAAAGTGGCGTACCTTCTTGCAAAGTTGAAATAGCATTGCTTAAAACGGCAGCTGGTTCATCAATAATTTTAATGCTTTGTCCGTGAATTTTAGCTTCTGCTTCCAATTCTCCAGAACTGTAAAATTGCAAATCTGATTCATTTCGATTGTAATTGAAAGAAATAAAACCCAAACTTTGATCTCCTTTTACCAATTCGTAATGTCCTGCTTGTTTTAATTCATCTGTTAAGTCGAGTACTAACTTTCCTTTAATATAGCGCTGTGCAGGGATAAAATCTTGTCCATTTCCAATGATGTGAAGCGCTGCTTCTTTTTTAGCATCGAGTTTAGAACTGGAGATTTCAATGCTTGTATGGTTTAGGTTGTAATAAAGTGGTTTGGAACTTCCCGATTGCAAAGCCATATTAAACAGCAATGGAACAAATAAACCGTGATTCACTAAATTGCTCTCATCCGTATTAAAACCCACAGCACTTAAATAAACCTTTCCCTCACCGACTGAAGCTTTGAGAAGAAAGGGACTGTTATCACTAAAACTTAAAATGGGTTCTGAAATTAAGCGTGTTGCCAAATTGTAGGTCCATTTACCTTTTACTTTTGGAAGGTTTATGTTTTCATCTAAGGATTCAAAAACTGAGGAAAATAAATCAGCTTTTTTATTGATTTGAGTGACATTTTTGTCTTTGGTTTCATAGTTAATTACTGAACCTAAACCGAGTTGGTTCAAAAAATTCGACCATGTTTCTTTTTCAATTTTTGCAGAAGGAAATAGCGCTAAAGAGCCACCATCAAGTACAAAATTTTGAAGTGTGCTTTGCAAACCTGAACTCAATTCTGTGATTTCATCAAGAATGATTAATGCAGGTTTTTGAATCAGAGAATAATCAATCTCATCAATTTTTTGAGCGGTGTAATTGAATAAAGTATCCTTGGCAAATAAAGTCTGTATGTTTTTATTAGGTAATTCATTGAATAGATGAACGACATTAATATTTTCTTGAATGGAGTAATTAAAATACAGCGTATCATCAAAGGTGAGCGGATAATCCTTAATGATTAACTTCCCTTTAACCTGACTCAATTCACCACTTCGATAGTTCATTTGACCAAGTGTAGAATCGTTTTCTTCTAAATCTATAAAGTGTGGCGACTTCAATTGGTTGTTGATGAAAAGCGAAACTGGTAATTGCTCTGTTTTTGTTTTAAATTGATTTTGAATAGTATAACTGAGCTTTTCTTCTTGATCTGTAAGGTGAAATGGTTGAGCAAACTTCAATGAAGCCAGGTTTAAATTTAGATTCCGATCTGCTTCAATTGGAATAATGTTTAATGGAACAGTATCCATTATTGATCTAAAATCTACTTGATTTTTTTGTAAATCAGTGATGAGGTACAACTCTTGAGTTAATTGTTCATCACCATAGTTTTGGGTCATTCTACTCAACACTTCGCTCCACTTTTTATAGATAGGGGAGTAATTGACATTTTGCAATTCAGAAATAAAGTCCGCTTTATTCAACCATTGACTGTGTCGACTGCTAAAATCATTAGTCAAAATTTTGAATTGATCGGATTCTTTATAAGCATCTAAAATGGCTAGTGCTTTGGCTTTTGCTATGTCTAAATTTGTTCCTTTCTCCGAATTGATTTGCATGGAGAATGAGTTGTCAATATAGATGCTTACTCCTTTTTTGCCTTTTTGAACCACTGTGCCTTCATTGCTCAAGTACGGCTGGCAAAAAGCTAGAACAAGCGCAGCAATTGCCAATAATCTACTGAGTAAAATGAGTAGATGCTTGAGTTTGGAAGTAGATTGGGTTTCCTGCTTAATATTTTTTAGAAAACGAACTTGAGAGAAGCGAACTGTTTTGTATTTCCTGAAATTAAATAGGTGAATAATGATGGGAATTGCTAGAAAAAATAGCGCATATAGAAAATCAGGATAGAGTAATTTCATCAAGGTCGAAATTACAAATATTCGCAGATTGATGAAGTAAAAAATTTAATTGCTTTGTGATAGAATGAGTGCTTAAAAGAAGTCAATGAAAATTATCAACATTTTAATGGTTTTTAATTTTCGCTTTTTATATTTACACCTAAACTCTTTAAAACTATAAATTATGAGAAAAGTATTTTTTTTAGCCGCAGGCTTATCGTTAATGATTACTCAAACAGGTTGCTTTGGATCATTTGAGCTTGTAAAAAAAGTTTATGAAGTAAATGATGGGATATCCAATAATAAATTTATTAAATCATTAATTTTTTGGATCGGAGGTTTTGTATATGGAATTGCAGGATTTTTAGATGCAGTAATTTTTAATTTAATTGAATTTTGGACTGGATCTAATCCAATAGCGATGGAAGAAGGACAATATGAAGAACAATTATTGACTTTTAAAGGAGAAACTTATAAAATTGTGGCCACTAAAAATCAAATGACTTTTTTAAAATTGCAAGACGGTTCTTCTATTGATCTTGGGTCACTTAAATTCGATGCATCTAATTCCAGTTGGAATTTCGAAAAAGATAACCAGATAGTTGAATTAATCAGAGTTGAAGAAGATATTTTGAAATATTCTACAGAAGATGGAGTGAAAATAGCTAATGTTAGTGAATTAGATTGCATTGTAATAAATGAAAACTGGATTTCTACCAGTTTTGCCTTTGCTTCTAAGTAATTTGTAAATCTTAAATTTAATGGAGTTCAGATACCATTTTTAAAAACGAGGTGAAACCGAAAAACCTTAAGAGTAGGTAACTTAAAACAAAAATAGAATGAAAAAAACTTTTTTAAAATTATTATTTATTAGTTTCTTAACATTTTCAATGTCTGCTTGTTATACTAATACTTTTTCTATTGGTAAAGGAGCTCAAACTGGTGTTAAATATCAAAAAAAGAATCATTATTTAATTTATGGACTAGTACCACTAAGCAATGCTAATCCTGTAGAAATGGCTAAGGGTGCTGAAGATTATGATGTTACAATAGTACATACTTTTGTAGATGGTTTAATTAATGCTATTACTTTTGGAATTTATACTCCTACAACAACAATAGTAAGTAAATAATAAGAATATTTATTTTTTGCTATAAAAACTCCCATTTTTATGGGAGTTTTTATATTATCTATATGAAAAATTTAAAAACTATTATTGGGTTATTATTAATTATTATAGCTTTAATTTCACTGATAGAATATGCAATTGATTACAATCAATTGAGTGAATATGGTAAAGGATACATATGGGGTAAAATTGTAATCTTAATAATTGGTTTCTTTTTAGTTTTTACTTCGCTAAGAAATAAAAAATAATTTATTCCACAATAATTTTTCGAACCTCTTGTAGTCCATTCTTATCACTTACTCGCACAAAATAGAGCCCTTTTGTATAGTTCGCAACTGAAATTTCATAGAGATTACCAGAATAAGAAGCGCTATGGACTAATTGACCGCTGATGGTATATAAATCAACCAACGCTTCATTTAGTGGTTGATTCGATTGAATCAATAGTTTATTTATCACAGGGTTTGGGCCAATACTCAGCTTAAATGCTTCATTCTTGATTTCCTTGATTGTTGTTAAGTTAGGATTGTAAAATTTGATAATTCGTTGAGGTGAAGAATTTGTTGCAATGAAAATTTCCCCGTATTGATTGGTAGTAATCGACCTCAATCGACCGAATGTGTTTGTGAAGAAGTCGTTTGTTCCTGTCACACTGTCTTTGCTAGCACTTAGTTCAATCTCAATCAGTTTTGAATCTTTTAGTGTTGTCATCAATAAACTTCCTTGCCATTCAGGAATACTTGAATGATCGTAGTAAATTAACTGAGATGTAGCAACCGTTGGTGTCCAAGCAATAATAGGCTCTACAACATTGGAATCATTGCAAAAAGTAATTTCTGAAGGAGTATTGCAAAATCCATTAACATTTGGCCAACCGTAATTTCTTCCTTTTACAATAATGTTTAATTCATCGTCAGTGGTTGGTCCATGCTCAGAACTGTATAAAAAGTTATTGGCAAATACCAACCCCTGTGGATTGCGATGGCCCCAAGAATAAATTGGGCTTCCCGAAATCGGGTTGTCAATTGGAATTGATCCGTTAAAATTAACTCGTAGTACTTTTCCCGCTAGTGTGTTGAGGTTTTGAGACAGTGTTGTATTATTTGCATCTCCGGTAGTCATGTAAATTTGATTGTTGAGGAAAAGAAGCCTTGAACCAATGTGTCCTCGGGCTGCAGGAATACTGTCAATTAAAATTAGTTCACTGAGGAGGGTGTCTTGAATTGGATCGTAAATAAATCGTTCTAAACGTTCAAAAAAAGTAGAATTACTGTCTAAATAAGTATAGGCCAATAAAACTCTCGGAATAGCAGTAGTTTCGATAATTGCCATTCCAAGCATACCACTTTCACCGACTGCCTCAACTTCGTTTTGATAATCGAGCATGGTGTGCGTAATTCCCGTTGCTAAATCAATTCTACTCACTTTGCCAATGCGTTCGGTAAACCACAAAGAAGAATCTGAAGTATAAAGAATCTCCCATGGTGTGCTTAAATTAGTTGCAAGCACAACAGTGTCTAGTTGAGTGTTTCCTATAGTAAATTGGGAGAAGCTATTTAGTTGAATTGAAATAAATAAGATTAAAAAGAAGGCTAATTTTTTCATTTCGAGGTTGATTTAACTTCGAAGGTAGGATTAAAATTTTAAAATCGCTGTTAAAAGCGCAGAGATTTGTTCCTCAAATCAGAATTACCTAGTTGCTCTTGAATTTAAAAAATTGCTAATCGGCATACCCGTCGCGCCGTTTGGACTGCTTATTCCCAACAAAGTAGAAAGGGTAGGAGCAATGTCTTTAATAGAAGTTAAGGTGTAATCTATCCCAGCTTTAGTGTTGAAACCGTACCAAATTAGCGGAACATGTGTGTCGTAAGAGAAAGGACTGCCGTGTGTTGTTCCTCCTTTTTCATTGTAACTTCCCAACCAACCTGGTTCAATTACAAAAAACAAATCACCACTTCTTTTAGAGTGGTATCCATTTGCAATTCGTTCACAAATAGTTTTTTCACCAATGCACCAATTGTTAGCCGGGTCTGAAACAACTACAATTCCTTCAGTTAATTTTAAAAATTCCATGAAACTACTTTTCACTTCACTAAAATCTAAATTATTAGCATTTAGTTGCTCATAATCTATATAAACTTGCTCATTCGCAATGGCTTCAATTAAGTTGACTTGATACAATAATTCACTGTACTCTTCTAATTCTTTTTTTAATTCTTCGTTTTTAAAATATTGAGCACTACCATTTACATGAGCAGGAATGTCAGCAGCACCATGATCTGAAGTTAGTACAATTAAAAACTCATTTTGCCCAACTTGAGTTTCTAAAAATTGAATAAGGTTCGCTAAATCTTGATCTAAGCGTAGGTAAGTATCTTCTATTTCAATTGAATGTGGTCCAAATTGATGGCCGATGTAGTCTGTTGAAGAAAAACTAATGCTCAAAAAGTCAGTGAACTTATCTTTACCTAAATCCTCGCCAATAATGGCTTTTTTCGCAAATTCAACGGTAAAGGTATTCCCATAAGGAGTATTTTTTACCATCCCGAGACCGTTTGCTTTGCTGAGCTCTTTTGTTTTGTGCGGGAAAACTGGCTTTTCCTCTCCTTTATATGCTTTTTCGAAAGGAACATCATCTGCTGTAGAAACAGTATAGGTTTCTATCGGATACAAAGTATTCCAATCTTGGTCTAAATATTTTTTTGGCAGGTTTAACTGATTGAATTCATTTGCCCACTTTGGTAGTTCAGAGCGATAAAATGAGCTAGTTATAAATTTTGCTTCATCGCTATCAAACCAATAAGCTCCATCAGTGAAATGACCCACAGGCAAAATTGCTCCACGATCTTTTATGGCAATTCCAATTGTTTTGGAGGCAGAATTTGCCATTTTTAATTGCTCTGCAAATGTTGAGCTACGCAAGTTCTTTGGTGAATATTTTCCTGCATCACTTTTAGAACCAATTGTGTTAACTTCTTCATCAGAAACACAGTACATTTTCTTTTTTGAAACTCTGTCGTACCAATTGTTGGCTGCAATTCCATGTATTGCAGGAGTAGTTCCAGTTCCTAAGGTTGCATGCCCCACTCCGGTAAAAGTTGGCATGTAGCTGAAATGTGTATTTGCTTGGTAAAATCCTTCAGAAACTAATTTCTTAAAACCACCATCTCCATATCTAGCCCAATATTTTGAGATATAATCATACCTGAGTTGATCAATCGTTAAGAGAACAATCAGTTTTGGGTGTTTTTGATTTTGTGCAGTTACCGAAATTGATGAGAAAAGACAAAGAATCAAAGCAAAAGAAATTTGTTTTGAAATACTTTTCATGGAATTTAAAATTAAAATAAGTTCATAATTGACTGATATACCTCTTCGCGAATACCTGGATTGGCTCCCATTGCTAAACCGACTGAAATAATTAATCCTGCAAATGCAGAACCTACATCTTTTCCAATCATTCTTAAAGATTTTACTTTATGACTATTTCCTCTTTTGTTTCTAGCAATGCTTACAGCGATTTCTCTACCTCCAATAATTCCAAGAAATACCCAAGTTGTACTCAATGGAACGGTACTTATAAATAGCTTGTAAATCAACAATAAAACATAGGTAAAATCAATTAAAGTCGCGGCACGAACATCTGAGATTCGAACTTTCTCACTTACCACCTTCTGAATTTTATCGCCTCTGAGGTAAAATAGAAATCCAAGACCTAAGAAGATAGTTGATGCAAAGATGATGAACTCAGTCAAACTTTGTTGTCTCGGTAGAAAAACAGCTATGTTTGCACCGTCTTGCATTACCCAAACCGCCCAAAGAGAACCACTTACTGTCCATTGAATAATTGTCCAAATTGGATGGTGTTTTCTAGATTTGAAATACTTTTTGATGATGTTATATGAAAAGTACCACACAATGAATGATAGAATAAATGCCATTGCATAACCCGACATACTCTTGAATACCACAGATGTAATACCTCCTGAATCAGCACTAAAAACGCTAAGTAAAAGAAATGTTGTAGAAACAGGCATTCTCAAGCGTGTTAATACTAAAAGTACTAGCGGTGCAATAATTTGGAAAAAGCTAAAATTTTCAGGATGCGGATAATCTGTTTCTCCGTTTGGTTTTAACAAGCGCTGAAAAGTAACATCTCCGTCAAAATAAATCCAACTAAAAGTAACCGTTACTAAAAAGATAACTCCGACATAAAGCCATAGCGTCCACCATTTTTTTTTCTTATTACTTTCAATGAAAGTTCCAAGTGACTGAATGCTGTCATTTGCAACAGCAGCATAAGCTGCAAATAGAAATCCCAACCACATTGCCGCTCTACCGTAGCCAGTTGCAATTTGCGCAAGGATGGTACCAATAAGCACGATAATTAAAAAATTACGCTCTCTGACGAGGAAATCCAAAACATTTAAATAGGGTCTGTTTCGGTCTGGGATTCTGTATTTACTCACACTCCTTAGTAATTGCTTCCTAATTATCGAATTGTTTATGAGTTGGTTTATATGCTCATAAACTTTAAAATTATTTCGAGTAAAAATCGGTCAAATAAGTCTTTACTCCATCCTGCAAAGATTAAATTAATGTTATTATTTATTTCAATATTCATAATTGGATTTTTTTGTAACAAATCAGTATGCTATTACACTCTAAACTCAATATTTAAAACTAATACCACATAGGAACATAGATTTATATAATCGCTAATGCTTAGAAGTTTCATTCAATGAAAATAAAGTAGATTATAGAAAAGAACTTTTGAACATAGTAATCTCTATGTAAAGCAAAGCTTCTATGATTTTCTTTTATATCAATTTAGTCATACATCCATTAAATATTTTACCAAGAGAGATTTAAACTATGTTACTATGTGGCTAAAAAGAATACTGATTAGTATAAGTTTTTTAGCTTCGCTAACATGTAATTCAAATCTACTTTTTACTTTAAACTTAAGTCACTTCAGACTATTAATTCTCAAAGTTGATCATTTTTAAGTCGATTTAATATCCATATTTTTCTTGCCACAAACTCTTCAATCGCTTTCGTATTTCATTTTCTCTGGTATTTTCACCAGGAGAGTAGAATACTTTGTTCTGAATCTCATCAGGTAAAAAGTCTTGTTCTACAAAGTTGTTTGGAAAATCGTGTGCGTATTTATATTCTTTTCCATAGCCAATTTCTTTCATCAATTTGGTTGGTGCATTTCTCAAGGCAAGCGGGACAGGAAGGTTGCCACTTTCGCGAACTTCTGCTTGTGCATGATTGATCGCCATGTATGCCGCATTGCTTTTTGGAGAACTAGCTAAATATGTTACACATTGTGCTAATATAATGCGCGACTCAGGCCAACCAATCACATTTGTTGCTTGAAAACAATTATTTGCAATCACCAAGGCAGTTGGATTGGCATTTCCAATGTCTTCAGCCGCTAAAATCAGTAAACGCCTGGCAATAAATTTTGCATCTTCACCACCTTCAATCATTCTTGCCAACCAATAAACTCCCGCATTTGGATCACTGCCTCTAATGGATTTGATAAATGCTGAAATAATATCGTAATGCTGCTCCCCATCTTTGTCGTACCTAGCCAAATTTTGCTGAGCAATGCTTTTTACAAGCTCATCATTAATTTCTATCGTTTCAGTGTTTTGATTATTTACAACCAATTCCAATAAATTCAAGAGTTTGCGAGCATCACCACCTGAAAGTTGTAAAAGTGCATGCGTTTCCTTGATTACAATTTTTTTAGTCTTTAAAACGGTATCTTTTTTTATTGCATCATTTACTAAACCCAATAATTCTTCTTTATTCAAAGGTTCTAAAGTGTAAACCTGGCAGCGACTTAATAATGCAGAAATTACTTCAAAAGAAGGGTTTTCAGTAGTTGCACCAATTAGAGTAATGGTTCCATTTTCAACTGCTCCTAGAAGTGAATCTTGCTGAGATTTACTGAATCGATGAATTTCATCAATGAATAAAATGGGATTGTTGGTGCCAAAAAATTGCTGCTTTTTGGCTTTGTCTATCACTTCTCTAACATCTTTCACGCCTGAATTAATGGCACTTAAAGTGTAAAAAGGACGATCAGTTGTATGGGCAATAATATTTGCCAAGGTAGTTTTACCAATGCCGGGACTTCCCCAAAGGATCATGGATGGAACCATTCCCTTTTCAATCAAGCTGCGCAAAATAGCCCCTTTTCCAACCAGTTTTTTCTGACCGATGTAATCGTCTAAAGACTTTGGTCGCATGCGCTCGGCTAGAGGAGTATTCATTTGTGTAAATATAATTTTAGACAAAAGTACCTATTCATCTGTTCTTGTCCAGTTTCGAACATACTCAATTAATTCAGGAAAAAAGAGTTCGAATTCTGCAGCATAAAATAGATAATCTTTTTGTAAATCCAAATGAGCCATTTCCATTTTTGAATCGTACTTCGCACGACTTGCTAATCCACCCAATGCATGCTTCATTCCTTTAGTCGTTGCATAACCACACAACCAATCTCCTTGAATCATGTAGTGTAGAATTCGTTGTGACCTTTTTGGCATTTGCTCTTGTTGACTAATGAGTTTATCATATGTTTTTTGAGCAAATTCACTGAGCTTAATTGTAGAATAGTTCAACCATTTTCTTGCTAAAATATGGTCATAATACATGTCCACAATTACAGGAGCATATTTATGATAAATGTGGTATAAACGAGATTTACTTTGCATCACAACAGGATGTGTATCTGTAAAAGTGTCAATTCCTCGATGCATGATAATTCCCTGCTTCACACCTTCCGAATAATTATTAAAATCCTTTCCTTTTACTTGATCGGCAATAAAATTGCCCACCATTAAGTCAATGTTGTTCTGAGATAGAAATAAATGGGCAAGGTGGTTCATGTAAATCCTAAATAGCAAAGGTAGTTTTAGAAATGAGAAAAACTCACATAAACTGAATTAGAAGTCCAATCTGAATAATACTGCATGCTTAGGAACAACCTTAAATTCCTAATTTTGCGCCATGTTCCAACCATCTGACACCATTTGCGCATTATCAACTCCTTCGGGCTCTGGAGCCATTGGCTTGATTCGTCTTTCGGGCGATGATGCCATTGAAATTGCACAACAATTCTTTAAAGGGAAGAATCTATCAGCACAAAGCGGTCAAAGTTTGCATTTTGGAAAAATTGTGGACGGAGAGGAAATCGTTGATGAAGTGATGTTGAGTTTGTTTCGAGCGCCACATTCTTATACTGGCGAAAACTTAGTGGAAATATCTTGCCATGGCTCAGGGTATATTTTGAGTCGAGTAATTGAGTTATTGTTGAGTGGTGGAGCGCGCTTGGCTAATCCCGGAGAGTTTACTCAAAGGGCCTACTTAAATGGCAAAATGGATTTGGCACAAGCAGAAGCTGTTGCAGATTTGATTGCATCGGAAAGTAAAGCGGCACATCAATTGGCATTGAACCAAATGCGGGGTGGTTTTTCAGAAAAAATTCAATCGCTGAGAAATGATCTGATTCAATTTGCTTCATTAATTGAGTTGGAATTGGATTTTGGAGAAGAAGATGTTGAGTTTGCCAATCGCGATGATCTAAAAGCATTGGTGAGTAATTTAATAAAAATCATTCACGATTTAGTGGCTTCATTCGCTACAGGCAATGTGCTTAAAAACGGAATTCCAGTAGCCATTGTCGGTCAACCAAACGTTGGAAAATCCACTTTACTAAATGCCCTGCTAAATGAAGAAAAGGCGATTGTTTCAGAAATTGCAGGTACCACTAGAGACAGCATAGAAGATGAGATTTCCATTGGTGGAATACGATTTCGTTTTATTGATACTGCTGGAATTCGGGAAACCGAAGACGTTATTGAAAATATCGGGATAAAACGCACCTATCAAATGGTTGATAAAGCCATGGTGATTTTGTACTTGGTGGATTCTATTGATGGAAATAAGGCTGAAATTCATTCAGTTGTAAAAGATATTCAGGCTAAAATTGAAGGCAAGGAGAAGCAATTAATTGTGTTGGCCAATAAAGTGGATAAAGGCAACTTCGACATCGCTACTATACCTGAAGAACTGAAAGCTAAATTTCCTG
>TARA_R110002096_G_scaffold43364_3_pt1 | contig 13337 bp, 13 predicted proteins | sample TARA_R110002096 | Tara Oceans TARA_R110002096 (sample SAMEA4397295) | marine metagenome | biome: Polar Biome; feature: [DCM] deep chlorophyll maximum layer (ENVO:01000326); material: water (ENVO:00002006), including particulate matter (ENVO:01000060) such as... | depth 35 m | reverse complement strand
CCCGCCGTCACCCAGACCGCGGTGACATCGCGGTCCGGCTTGGCCCAGCCATCGGAGGTGGCGCTGGCAAAGACGCCAAATGACAGGGTAACAGACTGAAGTTGCAATGAAATATAAGGTGTTGCCGCCAGTACGCTGATCACGGTGACAATCACGCCCAACAGGTTCGACTTGCCATAGCGGTTCGAAATCAGGTCGGCAATCGAGGTGACGCGCTGTTGCCGGCCGATCCGCACCAGCTTGCGCAGCACCCACCACCAGCCAATGAACACCAGCGTCGGGCCAAGATAGATCGTCAGGAATTCGAGGCCAGAACGCGCGGCATAGCCTACCGCACCGTAGAACGTCCAGGCCGTGCTGTAGACCGACAACGACAGCGTGTAGACCAGCGGAGAGCGCAGCCAGCCCGCCGCCCCCGCTGCCGCGCGACGTTCGACCACAAAGGCAACAAGGAACAGGAAGAACACATAGGAAAGCGCCGCAAGGACAAGGATGTTGAACGGCATTCAGCTTTCGTCCTTCAGACCCTGTTCATCCCGCAACCCACGCGACAACAGCCAGGCCGCCGCGATCAGACCCCCCCAGACGACAAACAGATAGATCCCGTCTGTCGTCGTTGTGCGGTCGTCGCTGCCGACCCGGCCCCACAGCATCGGCAACACCAGCAGGAATATCCCGGCAAAAGGCAGCATCTTCGCCAGATCGCGTATTCGCCGCATGCGATAACCGCGCCGGGCGAGGAAAACCGGCCCCCTCATGCCGGCACCAGCGACCGGACAGAAGCCAGGATTTCCGCGTTGGAAAAGGGTTTGGTCATGAACAGGTTCGCCCCCGCCTTGCGGGCCGCCTCGCGGTCGCGGTTCAATCCCTTCGCCGTCAGCATCAGCACCGGCAGATCCGACAGATCGGCCTGCGCCCGCAATTGTATCAATATCTCCAGCCCGCTCTGCCCCGGCAGCATCAGATCAAGAATCAGCAGGTCAGGCCGTTGGTCCTGAACCTTCTTGAGCGCGCCGATCCCATCATTGTGCAACGAGACCGACCAGCCGTCGCGCGACAGGATGAAATGGATGGCCTCGGCGATATGCGGTTCATCTTCGATCAGCAAGACATGCCGCCCCATCCGCGTCTCCTCCCAAATTCGCAAATCCGCCCTCTGTGGCTCACTATCAGGTGAAAGTGAACGCGTGTCAAAAGCCGTCTTCGCCAACCGGGCTAACGGAACTCTGCCATGATCGACGGTTCGCGCCGCGCAACGCAGCCTTCGCGCGGGCAGATGCGGCAGGAACTGCCGATCTTCAGCGCAGGCTCCGGCCCCGGTGGTGTGGCGGAGATCAACATCGCCGCATGGCGGATTTCGGGCCCGCCGAACCCTTCGGGAAAAGACGGCGCGCAAAAGGCCCGGATGCGGTAGCGGTGCACACCGGGCCCGGGCAATTCCGCCACCGCCTCGACCGGCACCATCGGGCGCGACAGGGCGGTGTAAAGCGGCCACAGCGCACAGGCCGCCCCGAAGCGCGGCAGGGCAAAGCCCTCGACCGGCTTGCGCAAGAGCAGCGTGCCAGAGCCGTCGCAGATCACGATCCCCTGTTCCGCACCGGGCAGAAAGGCCAACCGCCGGAACACCGTCAGCACATCGGCCCCCAGATGTTCTGCAATGCGCAGCGGGTCTCCGCCCGCCGCCTTGACTGCCGCCTGGAACGGGACCAGCGGCAGACGCGCCACATCCGCCTGCGCCTGACGCACCCAATCGCGCGCGAGGCTGCGCGCCGCACCCGAAGCGAGCATCGCGATCGCAGCCTCGGCCGCACCGGGCGTGCTCCCCGCCTCCAGTTCCGACAGATGCCAGCCCCGCGCCGCCAACCAGACCTCGAGCTCTTCCTGCGGTGCCAGGATCGCCTGGTCCTCATCCTGCTCCGACCCGTCGAGATAGGCCACCAGCGCCTCGGCCCCCGCCGCCAGCCGCTCACTGTCCGCATGCAGATTGCCATGAAACCGCGCCCGCCATTCCGGCTCGATATCCTCGGTCTCCGCCAGGATGGCCGAGGTAGAGCGGATCGAACTGACCGCCGACAACAATTCATGCAAGGCAAGCGACAGGTGCGGGTCATGGCTGATCCGGTCGTTCAGCGCCGCCACGGTCTGCTCCAACTGCCCGAGCCTGCGATACTGTCCCAGCAGCAACTCGGCCCAACCCGGAAAACGGCCCCAGAAATCCTCTGCCCGGTCAAGTTCCGGCGGCATCCCTGATTGTGCCGCCTGGGTCGCGGCGGCGCGCAGATCCTGAATCCGGCTCTGCTCCATGCCCTCCGACAGGGCGGAAGGCTCCACCGACAGCACCTTTGCCAAGCGTTCCAGCATTTCTGCCGACACCCGCCGCCGGTTGTGTTCGATCAGATTGAGGTATGAGGCCGAGATCGCGGCCCCACGCGCGAGTTCGGTCTGACGCATCCCCAACGCCAGGCGCCGCTCGCGCACGCGGCTGCCTGTCAGGCCCGTCATCGGCATCGCTCACCCTCCCGCTTCCTGCCGCAGTTTACAACCAGATGTAAACTTTACAATCCAGACGCAAAACCGTTTCCCGCCCACCCCCGCCTTCTTTTCGGCAAAGATATCCTCGGGGGGGGTGAATGCGGCGCGAGCCGCTGAGGGCGGCAGACAGCCCCGTGCCCGGCGCCTCCCTGCCCGGTCAGCCCTTCGCCGCCGCCTTTTCGGGAACGACACGAAAAAGGGCGCAGCCTGTGCCGCGCCCTCCCGAATTTCGCATGTCACGATCTTATTTCAGCGCCTTGTCCGTGATCGCCAGGGTATAGGCCCCCTCGGGCACCTTCGAGATCACCGGGTCAGACCCGCCGCCCAGCAACGTCGCAACCGTGCGGTCATAATCAGCCATGTCCAGCGCGCCGTTGGAGCCTGCCGTCAGCTTGGCGACTTCGCTCATCATCCGTTTCTGATGGCTTTCGGTCTGTGCGCCGGTCTCGTCATTGTCGAGCACGATCATCGCGGCTTCATCCGGGTTCGCCTCGGCCCACTTCCAGCCCTTCATCGAAGCCCGCACAAAGCGCACCATCCTGTCCTCGAAGGCCGGGTCCTTCAGCTTGTCCGCCAGAACATACAGCCCGTCCTCCAGCGTCGCCACACCCTGATCCTCGTATTTGAAGGTAATCAGATCTTCCGGTGCGATCCCGGCATCGATCACCTGCCAATATTCATTGTAGGTCATGGTCGAAATGCACGCCGCCTGCTTTTGCAGCAACGGATCGACGTTGAAGCCCTGCTTGAGCACCTCGACGCCATCGGGTCCGCCAGTTGTCGGCAGGCCCAGCGTCGCCATCCAGCTCAGGAACGGGTATTCGTTGCCATAGAACCAGACGCCAAGGGTCTTGCCCTTGAAATCTTCGGGGCTGGTGATGCCGGATTCGCGCAGGCAGGTCAGCATCATGCCGCTCGACTTGAACGGCTGAGCGATGTTGACGACCGGAGCGCCCTGCTCGCGCGCGGCAAGTGCCGAAGGCATCCAGTCGACCATGACGTCGGCACCGCCGCCCATCAGCACCTGTACCGGCGCGACATCGGGCCCGCCCGGCTTGATGGTGACGTTCAGCCCCTCCGCCTCATAAAACCCGTTCTCCAAAGCCGCGTAATAGCCCGCGAACTGGGCCTGGGTGACCCATTTCAACTGAAGCGTCACGTCTTCGGCCGCCTGCGCCGCCCCCGCCATGGCAAAGGCTGCCACCGCACCGGTCAAAAAATTCTTCATCATAGGTATTCCCTCCGTGTTGAACCGCTTGTCTCAGCGGTTTCTCTGTGACGGGTGCCAAAAGGTCACCCCTTTCTCGATCATCGCGACGCTGCCGTAAAACAACGACCCGGCAATCGCCGCGACGGCAATCTCCAACCAGACGACATCAAGGTTGAGCCGCCCGACTTCGGTACTGATGCGAAACCCCATGCCCATGGTCGGGCTTCCGAAAAACTCGGCGACGATCGCCCCGATCATCGCCAGCGTTGTCGCAATTTTCAACCCGTTGAACATGAATGGCATCGCCGCCGGCAGCCGCAGTTTGAACAGGCTCTGCCAGAAGCTGGCCGAATAGGTCGCCATCAAATCACGTTGCATCTGCTCGCCCGCCTTCAGTCCTTCGACCGCGTTCACCAGCATTGGAAAAAACACCATCACCACCACAACCGCCGCTTTCGACTGCCAATCAAAGCCGAACCACATCACCAGGATGGGCGCGATCCCGACGATCGGCAGTGCTGCGACAAAATTCCCGACCGGCAACAAGCCACGCTGCAAAAAGACCGAGCGCTCGACCGCAATGGCCGTCAGTACTGCCGCCCCGCATCCCAGAACATAGCCCGAAAGCGCCCCTTTTACAAAGGTCTGCAAAAAATCCGCCCATAGGATCGCACGGCTGTCCGCAAAGGCCGCCCCAATGGCTGAGGGTGCCGGCAGGATCACAGGCGACACACCTGTCCCCAAAACCACGGCCTCCCACAGCCACAACAACGTGATACCGAATACCGCCGGTGCAATCAGGCCCAGCGAACGCTGCGCAAGCCGCCCTGCGGGGCGTGCCTCGCTCAGCAGCGCAACGCCGCTCCACGCCAGAAGCCAGACCAGCACCACCAAAATCCACTTTTCGGGGCCGAAATCCATGCCGACTTCCAGGACACCCTGGCCGATTTTTGCCGCCAACGCCAGAAACACCGGTCCCAGCACCGGCCGTGCGGCCATCGCCAGCAGAACCGCGATCAGCATGAAGGACCCGGCCATCAGCACCTCATGCGACACCGCCGCCAGTGCTGCCGCGACAAATGCCACCACTGCGGCGACGCCGCGAACGAGAATTGCCGGCCCCTTCATGCGACGAACCCCATCCGTTCGAGTGTGCGGCGCTGCATCCAGCCAATTGCCCCCACCATCACCGCCGCCAGAAAGGCCGCCGCGAACAAGGTGGCCCAGATCTGGATCGTCTGCCCATAATAAGACCCTGCCAACAGCCGCGTTCCCAGACCGGCCCCGCCCAGTGGCAGTTCGGCGACAATCGTGCCCACCAGCGAGGCCGCAACCCCCACCTTCAGACTGGCAAACAGGTAAGGCACCGAAGACGGCAACCGCAGCTTCCAAAAGCCCTGACCCGCCCCGGCACTATAGGTCCGCAGCAGGTCCATCTGCATCGCGTTCGGGCTGCGCAAGCCTTTCACCATGCCGACGGCCACCGGAAAAAAGCTCAGATAGGCCGCGATTATCGCTTTGGGCACCAGACCCGCAATCCCGACCGAGTTCAGAACCACGACGATCATCGGCGCGATCGCCACAATCGGAATTGTCTGGCTGGCAATCGCCCAGGGCATGACACTGGCGTCCATCGCACGGTTGTAGACAATGCCGACCGCCAGCAGGATGCCAAAGCCGGACCCGATCAGAAAGCCCAGCGCCGTCGCCGAAAGCGTGACCCAGCCGTGGTAGATCAGTCCCCGTTTTGACAGGCTGCCGCTGCGGACAATACCCCTGCGACCGTTCACTTCCTCGCCCCAGGTCAGTTGCCAGAACTCTGCCGCCACCTGATGCGGAGCCGGCAGAACCGGTCGGTCCTGCGCCATCGCGGCGGGTATGATCTCGGCCCAACCCACCTCTACACCGGCCCGCGCCGCCTGATCGCGTTCCCATTGCGCATTCATGCCCACCGCCGCCACATACCACAGCGCCAGAATAATCCCCAGAACCGTCAGAACTGGCAAAACAGACTTCATCGCCCCGCCCCCCTGCCAGAAATCGGCCACGCTTCTTTTCGGCAAAAATATCCTCGGGGGCGGAATTTGGCCAAGGCTGCAAAGGCGGGCGGCCATCCTCCTCGCCTGGACGCGGGGCCGGACCCGCCGCGTGTTGCGCGCCTAAACATCATCGCCGTGTCCCGCCCGCAGCCCTTCGCGCACCCGGTGCGCGATCGCAATGAATTCCGCGCTGTCGCGAATGTCCAGGGGCCGCTCTTTCGGCAGAGGGCTTTCGATCACATCGGTAATCCGCCCCGGTCGCGGGCTCATCACCACGATCTTGGTCGAGAGATAGACCGCCTCGGGGATCGAATGCGTCACGAAGGCAATCGTTTTCTGCGTCCGCGCCCAGAGTGCCAAAAGTTGCTCGTTCAGATGGTCGCGGACAATCTCATCCAGCGCCCCGAACGGCTCATCCATCAGCAATATATCGGCGTCAAAGGCCAGCGCCCGCGCAATGCTGGCCCGCTGCTGCATTCCGCCCGAAAGCTGCCAGGGGAATTTCTTGCCAAACCCCTCCAGATCAACCAGTTGCAGCACGTTTTTCACACGTTTTGCCTGCTCGGACCTTGAGAACCCCATAATCTCCAGCGGCAGTCTGATATTCCCCGCAATCGTGCGCCAGGGGTACAGCCCCGCCGCCTGAAACACATAGCCATAAGCCCGGCTTTTGCGGGCCTCATCCGGGCTCATCCCGTTCACGGTCAGGCTGCCTTCGGTCGGGGTTTCCAGCGCCGCTATCGCCCGCAAAAAGGTGGTCTTGCCGCAACCCGACGGCCCGATGAACGACACAAAATCCCCCTTGTTGATCTCCAGGTTCACGTCTTTCAGCGCATGCACCGGCCCGTCATTGGTGTGGAACGTCAGGCCCACGCCTTTTGCTTCGATGATCTTCGCAGTATTCCTGTTCATTCCGATCCGCACTCCGAAAATCTGCCAGCCAGCGTTTGTCCTTTGGTCGGATACAGAGATATCAGAGTGGCTATGCCGACGGCTATGGCCACCGGCAAAGCCATCCACATCCCGGCGATCGCCGCATTCGATCCCATCAGCCCCGGCCCAAAAATAGAAAAATTCAATGACGCAAGATTTGCCCAACCGATCACCGCGACAAAGGTAACGGCTCCGATATATATCAGCCGCTCACGACCATACCTGTTTACCATCCATGACGCGACAATCCAGGCAAACACAGCCGGAATGATTGTGCGCAGAAATACACCCGCCGCAAGAAAAACTGTCAAAAACACCAACTCATCCGGATCCGGCAACTTCCAGTTTAACAACACTGACAGAGTCAAGGCCAAGGCAAGCGTGACCACTGAAGTTCCGGCCAGGATCAGCAGGAGCATAAGCAGAAAGCGCCATTTTTGCCTGTACCGCTGATGCACCCGCGTCAAACCCCCGTCGCCGGAATACCCGACCGCAGCACCGGGCGTGGCGCGGATAGCTCTTTCCAGGCCGAAAGCGCGCGGTTCACCTCGCCATGTGGAGTGCGCGCGACAAATTCGCCATGCCCTTCCTTGGTTTTCACCTCGCCATCGGCAATCGCAACAAAGCCGCGGGTCAGCGTATAACGCGGCAGGCCTTTCACAGCTTTACCCTCGAACACATTGTAATCAATCGCCGATTGCTGATGCGCCGCCCCGATCACTTTTTCCTTTTGCGGGTCCCAGACCACCAGATCGGCGTCGGACCCAACAGCCACCGCCCCCTTGCGCGGATACATGCCAAAGATCTTGGCAACATTGGTCGAGGTCACGGCGACAAACTCATTCATCGTGATCCGCCCGGTTGCCACACCATAGGTCCACAGCATCGGCATCCGGTCTTCGAGGCCGCCGGTGCCATTGGGGATCTTGGTAAAATCCCCGATGCCAGAGCGTTTCTGTGCGGTGGTAAAGGCGCAATGATCCGTCGCCACGACAGAAAGTGAGCCGCTGGCAAGCCCGGCCCACAGGCTGTCCTGGTGCTGCTTGTTGCGGAACGGCGGGCTCATCACGCGCCGCGCGGCGTGGTCCCAATCGGGGTTGAAATACTCGCTTTCGTCAAGCGTCAGATGCTGGATCAGCGGCTCGCCCCAAACCCGCTTGCCCTGCTGGCGCGCCCGGCGAATGGCCTCATGGCTGTCCTCGCACGAGGTGTGAACGACATACAGCGGCACCCCGGCCATATCGGCGATCATGATCGCGCGGTTGGTCGCCTCGCCCTCCACCTGCGGCGGGCGCGAATAGGCGTGGGCCTCGGGCCCGGTGTTGCCCTCGCGCAGCAAGCGTGCCGAAAGTTCGGCCACCACGTCGCCGTTTTCAGCATGCACCATGGCAATACCGCCCACCTCGCGCACCCGCCCGAAACTGGCGAAAAGCTCGTCGTCATTGACCATCAACGCGCCCTTATAGGCCAGGAAATGTTTGAAACTGGTGATGCCCCTTTCGGCGACCTTCGCCATATCGTCGAAAACCTTCTCCCCCCACCAGGTGATTGCCATGTGATAGGAATAATCGCAATTCGCCCGGCCCGATTTGTTGTGCCACATCTCCAGCGCATCCAGCAGGCCTTGGCCAGGGCTGGGCAGCGCAAAATCGATCACCATGGTGGTGCCACCCGCCAGCGCGGCCCGCGTACCACTCTCGAAATCATCGGTAGAGTAGGTGCCCATGAACGGCATTTCCAGATGGGTGTGCGGGTCAATCCCGCCCGGCATCACATAACATCCGGATGCATCCAGCACCTGATCGCCCGCAAGGTTCGGGCCGATCGCCGCAATCTTGTCGCCCTCGATCAGCACATCCGCCTGATAGGTCAGATCATGCGTTACAATCGTGCCACCTTTGATAACCGTGCTCATCTCTGCGCTCCTCAACACCCAACTCTCGCGACAGGAAACCCCGTCTCCGTTTCATCTGTTCAAAAATATCCCCGGTGGGGGTCCGGGGGAGGCAGGCAGCCTCCCCCGGCGCTGACCATCAGGCCACGACGCCCGCAACTTCCAGAACCGAATGAAACAGCACATCCGTTCCGGCAGTCGCCCATTCGGGGCTGATGTCTTCGGCTTCATTATGGCTCAGCCCGCCAACACAGGGGCACATGATCATCACGGTGGGTGCGACGCGGTTGATCCAGCAGGCGTCGTGCCCGGCGCCCGAGACGATATCCATATGGCTGTAACCCAGGGTTTGTGCCGCCCCGCGAACCACGTTCACCAGATCGGCGTCGAAGGTCACCGGGTCGAAATGCCCGACATCCTCGATACTGCACCCTAGGCCGAGTTCCGCCGCCACCGCGTGCGCCGCGCGCATCACCTCGGCCTTCATCGCGTCCAGCTTGCTCTGGTCAGGGCTGCGGATATCGACCGTAAACACCGCCTTGCCCGGTATCACATTGCGCGAGTTCGGAAAGACGTTGGCATGGCCAACGGCCCCCACCGCATCGGGCTGATGGCTCATCGCGATCCGGTGCACCGCTTCGGTGATCCGCGCCATGCCAAGCCCGGCATTGACCCGCATGTTCATCGGGGTCGAGCCGGTATGCGACTCCTTGCCGGTCAGGGTGATCTCAAGCCACCACAACCCCTGGCCATGCGTCACGACGCCGACATCGCGGCCCTCGGCCTCGAGGATCGGGCCCTGTTCAATATGCAACTCCAGCATCGCGTGCATCTTGCGCGCACCGACAGCTTCTTCGCCGACCCAGCCGATGCGCGTCAACTCGTCGCCAAAGCTTTTGCCTTCGGCATCCTTGCGATCATAGGCGTAATCCTGACTGTGCATCCCGGCAAAGACCCCCGACGCAAGCATGGCCGGTGCAAAGCGCGTGCCCTCCTCATTGGTCCAGTTGGTCACGACAATCGGGTGCTTTGTCCTGATCCCGGCGTCGTTCATCGAGCGCACACATTCCAGCGCGCCCAGCACCCCCAGGACCCCGTCGAATTTGCCACCGGTCGGCTGGGTATCGAGGTGGCTGCCCATATAGACCGGCAGCGCCTCGGGGTCTGTTCCCGGCCGGGTGGCGAACATGCTGCCCATGGTGTCAACGCCCATGGTCAGCCCCGCCGCCTCGCACCAGGTCTGAAACAGCGCGCGGCCCCTGGCGTCATCATCGGTCAGCGTCTGGCGGTTGTTGCCCCCTGCGACACCGGGGCCGATTTTGGCCATTTCCATCAGGCTGTCCCACAGCCGCTCGCCATCGATCCGCAGGTTTTCACCATGTGCCGGCATTGTTGTCTCCCTTGTCAGTCTGGGTCTTTATGCCCCTTGCCGCGAGTCGCTGTGCGGCCCTATGCTTTGACTTCAGCGCAACACAACCTGACCATTTGGTCAAGAAAATTCGATGCCCGCCGCATGACAAATACCGCCCGCCCCTCAAAGCGCACACAAACCCGGCGCGAAACCGAGAAAGCCATCCTGGCCGCGGCGGAAAAAGTGTTCGCCGAGGCCGGTTTCGGCGGTGCGAAGATGCAGGTAATCGCCGATGTGGCGGGTCTGCCCAAGGCCAATCTGCACTATTACTTCCCCACCAAAGAGGCGCTGTATCGCCGTGTCGTACAGGATATCTTTGAGATCTGGCTGCAGGCCGCCGCCAGCTTTGACGACGCCCCCGGCCCGGTCGAGGGCATCGGTGCCTATATCGACGCGAAAATGGACATCTCACGGCATCATCCTTATGGCTCCAAAGTCTGGGCCTCCGAGGTGATGCATGGCGCGCCTGTCATTCAGGACTATCTGGAAATCACCCTGCGCGACTGGACCGAAGGCCGCATCGCTGTCATCCGAAAGTGGATCGATGCCGGATTGATGGCCCCGGTCGATCCGCGCCACCTGCTGTACATGCTGTGGGCGACGACGCAGCACTATGCCGATTTCGGACATCAGATCGAAACCCTGAACAAGGGCAAAGTCCTCAGCGATGCGCAGTGGCGCGCGGCCAAGGCCAGCGTCAAATCCATCATCTTGCGCGGAATCGGCGCGGAGCGTGACGAGTGCGGCGCCGGTTAACCTTGCGGAAACCGAATTCCTCTATTGATCGGAAAGCGATATGGGGGATTGCCGGAATGACCATTGCGTTTGCGCCTGCCGAATTACCCGCTGACGGGCGCGACAATGGGGACGGGCGCGACAATGGGCCCGAAGACACCCAGACCGCGCAACTCAGCCAGATGGCCGGGGGGCTCGGGCGCGAAATTGTGGATACCGCAGGCTTTCTTGAAATGGCACTGGAACATGCCCGTGTTCAGAATGCCCTGCTTTCCAGGGTGCAATCGGCGATGACACAGCTGATGGCCGACAATGCCAAGGCTGTGGGGGCGAGCGCGAAAGTCTCGGCACAAAGTGCGCAGACCCATCGCGATGTCGGCGCGTCGGTCGAAGAGATGCGTGATTCCGTTGACAAGACCCGCTCGGTCGCGGCCTGGGTGCGCGATCTTGATCATCGCATCGCCAAGGTAGAGGATTTGCTGGCGACGGTCAGCAAGAACAACGGTGAGATTACGTCGATCGCGCGTCAGGTGAATATTCTGGCCATCAACGCCAGGATCGAGGCTGCCCGCGCCGGCGACGCCGGTCGCGGCTTTGCCGTGGTCGCCAATGCAATCAATGAACTTTCACGCAACACCTCGGTTGCGGCCAATGACATAGCGCGCAATGTCGTGAACCTGTCTAAATCAGTAGGGGTGCTGCGGCAGGAAGCCGGTGAAATCTCGACTCTTGCCGGCAACGTGATGGACGATGCCACCCGAACCGACGCCAGTCTGCAACGCATCGCCGACAGTGTTTCCGCCACGATCCGCGAAACACGTAACATCACGCAAAGTGTTGAGGCGGTGGACAGAACATCGCATTCTCTGGCGCCTTCATTTGACCAGATGTCGGCCTCGGTCCGGAATACAGCACGCGACGTCTTCAAGGCGTCAAAACGGGTTGGCAGCCTGATTTCCATGAGCGAGGAAATTGTCCAGAGCACCGCCGCCCTCGGAGGCGAAACCGATGACAGCCGCTTTATCCGCTATGTTCAGACCCTAGCTCTCGAAATCAGCGAAATCTTCGCGGCGGGGCTGGACAGCGGCGAGGTGAGCGAAGGCGACCTGTTTGATACGGACTACAGACCGGTGCGGGGCAGTAACCCACAACAGGTCTTGGCCCGCTTCACGGACTTTACAGATCGGCACCTGCCCGCCTTGCAGGATCCGGCGCTGGGGTTCGACAGCCGTGTGGTATTCTGTGCTGCAGTTGATCGCAACGGTTATCTGCCGACGCACAACAATATCTTTTCGCTACCCCAGGGGGATGACCCGGTGTGGAATGCCGCCAACAGCCGCAACCGCCGGATTTTCGACGACCGGGTCGGGCTGCATGCCGGGCGCAATACCGCCCCCTTCCTGCTCCAGGTCTACAGACGTGACATGGGGGGAGGAAACTTCGCCCTGATGAAGGACCTCTCGGCCCCGATATTCGTGCGCGGGCAGCATTGGGGCGGGGTGCGACTTGGCTACCGGTTGGAGTAGCCGCCAGGCAATGACCGTTTTGCACGGGGGCAGCACCGAACGCGACCGATACCCACCACCATATGTGGGATCGGGCAATCGGGCCTTCAGAAAGCCTGCGTGATCCGGGCCAAACAACAGCCCGACATGGCGCCTCTACGGATTGACCGTTGAAAACCTTTACAACCCCGGAGCAATCCAAAGCGGATCAGACATCAGGAGAGACGGATGCGAAAAATGGAGACCGCGGATCACGCCTTGATGTCGCCGCGGGGATTCAGGCCCGAAATAAGTTCTTCCACGACAACCGAGATAAGCTCGGCACGTCCCGAAACGCCAGCCTTTCGGTAGATCGCGGCACTCTGCGCCTTGATTGTGCCCTCACGGGTGCTGCGGATCGCGGCGATGTCCGCCAGAGGCACACCCTTGATGGACAATAGCGCCACATCACGCTCGGCCGCGGTCAGGCCCCAGTTGCCGAAATGGCGTTCGACCTCCTCCTGAAACGCGCCCGATACGACGTTGAGTTCCCGCTCGACCTTGGTATTGCGGTGCAGCATACTGCGGTATTCGCGCAGGGTCAGGTACGCGCCGATGCCCAGACCAATCACGGCCAGAGACTCGATGAGGGCGTGAAAGGTGAATATTTTCAATTCAATGGCGACGTCCACCGCGAAAAACAGACCGCACCCGATTTGCAACCATGCCGCACTCAGAAACAGATTGCGGCGCAGACCGGGGTGAAGGGGCCTATGGATCAACCGTGTGAACATTCGTTTGCTTCTGTCCCGTGATCATTGCACGCACAAGGTTTTCGCGGTGACGGAAACTGGCCAGCATGACCCCACCAAGATGAAACGCGATCAGCACCAGCAAACCGTCGACCAAGGTCGCGTGAAGATTTTCCACCCAACTTTGGCCAAAATACTGATCTGTTCCCATCATATAGCCCGTCCCTCCGATGGCGGTCAACACGACAAGAAGGGCGACGACCATCGCGGCGCCTGCGGGGTTATGGCCGAGAAAGCGACGCTCGGTCCCCGCCACAATTGCCCGCAGATAGGCGATCAGGCGGCGC
>TARA_R110002096_G_scaffold76069_54_pt1 | contig 13340 bp, 11 predicted proteins | sample TARA_R110002096 | Tara Oceans TARA_R110002096 (sample SAMEA4397295) | marine metagenome | biome: Polar Biome; feature: [DCM] deep chlorophyll maximum layer (ENVO:01000326); material: water (ENVO:00002006), including particulate matter (ENVO:01000060) such as... | depth 35 m | reverse complement strand
CCGCTGACCCTGGCGGTGATGGACGGCATGGTGGTCGAAATTGGCCGGGAGAAATATGTGCTTCCTCTGGCCAATATCATTCAAAGTCTGCGTCCGGAACCGGATGAAATAAGCGCGTTGCCCGACGGCCGCAATCTGATGATGTTTCGCGGTGATTATATCAGTCTGGTGCCGCTTTATGACATTTTCAAGGTGCAGGACGCGCAACGTGATCCCTGCAACGGTCTTGTGGTCGTTGTTGAGGGGGAAGGCGGAGTCCTGATGGGCTTTATTGTCGATGATCTGGTCAATCAACAACAGGTCGTGATCAAAAGCCTGGAAGAAAACTATGAATTGGTCGAAGGCGTTTCAGGCGCGACCATTCTGGGCAATGGCCTGGTGTCCCTGATTGTTGATATCGCCGCCGTGCAGAGTCTGAGCTCCGGCCCGTATGAATTATCAGAGACATCGCCCCGTCCATCAGAATCCAAGACAGAGGTACGATACCAATGACAACTGAAGTTTTACAGACAGAAACAGAGACCAGATCCGACACCGACGGCATGACCCGTCAATATATCTCCTTTACCATCGGGGCGGAGATTTATGCGGTGAAAATCACCATGGTGCGGGAGATCAAAGGCTGGATCCCGACGACCAGTCTGCCGAATGCACCGGATTATATGCGGGGCGTGATTAACTTGCGGGGCGTGATTGTCCCGGTATTTGACATGCGGACCCGTTTCGGGCGCGGGCGTACAGAACCGGGCAAAACCCATGTGGTGATCATTGTCACGCTTGAGGAACGCACCATCGGCATTCTGGTGGACGCGGTATCTGACATTCTGACCATTGCCGCGGAAGATATTCTTGCCGTGCCGGATCAGGACGCCAATCCGGAATATGCCTTTATGGAAGGCCTGGTGTCCGTAAATGAAAAAATGATTGCGATTGTAAAGCCGAGAATGCTGTTCGATATGAACAAAATTCCGGACATGGATCTGACCGGAAACGCCAGTGACGAGAATACCGGGGATATGGCCCGTGCGGCAGTTGCGTGATCGCATGCGGCAGGCACAAAATTGATATTTGAGACAAGTTAGCGAAAGAGGCACTGTTATGGGACGTTTTTTAAAAGATAATCAACTGATGAAGAAGCTGCTGAACGCCAGTTTGATGACCAAACTTATTGGCGGTATCGTGACGCCGGGGGTTATCACTATTGTTCTGGGGGTGATGATTTACAACACAACCGTTGAAACCACCCATAAGGAGCTCGAAAGCAAATTTATCAATGTTATAGAGTCCCGAAAGGCCGGGCTTGAGCAATATCTCGGCTCCATCCAAGAAGATCTTCTGATCGTCGCCCAGAATCCTGCCGCCGTCGAGGCGATCAAGACTTTTTCCAAGGGGTGGCGCGATCTCGGCGCCAACGCGGGGACGGAACTGCAGTCGAATTATATTTTCAAAAATCCACACCCGCCCGGTCAGAAAGACAAGTTGATGTCCGCTCAGGATGGCTCTAGCTATAGCCAGGCTCATGCGAGATATCATTCCTGGTTCCGCAATCTTCAGGAAAAAAGGGGCTATTACGATGTTTTTCTGTTCGATACAGAAGGAAATCTGGTCTACACGGTCTTTAAGGAGCCGGATTATGCGACCAATTTTACCACGGGTCCCTGGCGCGAAACCGATCTGGCCAAGGCGTATATGGCCGCCAAGAATGCCGGACGTCCGGGCGTGGTGTCCTTCTTTGACTTCAAAGGATATGAACCAAGCAATGGCGCGGCGGCCAGTTTTATTTCAACATCGGTTTATGATGCCGACGGGACTTTTGTCGGCGTTCTCGCCTACCAGATGCCGATCGCCAACATCAATGCTGTGATGGGGCAATCCACCGGACTGGGCAAAACCGGGGACGCTTTTATCGTTGGCGAAGATCTGTTGATGCGGACGGACAGTCGTTTTGTGACCGGCGCGGAAAATTCGACAATCCTGACCCGGAAAGTGGATACGGAAGCCGTTCAGCAAGCTTTGCAGGGTAAAACCGGCAACCTGGAAACGTTGAATCATGATAATACCGAAGTGATGTCTTTTTATGAGCCTTTTCGCTTCGAAGGTGTGAAATGGGCGTTGATTGGCCAGATTGACAAGGCGGAATACATGATGCCGATAAATCAGGTGACCCAGATCCTGCTTCTGGCGCTGGCGGTGGTCTTTATTCTGTCCGCCGTGATGGTCATCATTTTGTCGCGGCTTATCGGTGCGCCGATTGTCGCCGCCACCGAGTGCCTTATTGCCCTTTCCAAGGGCAACAAAGCACAGCTTGATCTTGATTTAAGCAGAACCGATGAGATTGGCCGTATGGCCAATGCCATGACGGTTCTGCAGTCAGAGGCTCTGGAAAACCTGAGAATCAGGGAAGCAACCAACAGCGCCAAGACCAATATCATGGTCGCGGATGCGGACTATAACATCGTTTATATGAACCAGACCATGCAGGATATGATGCGGGAGAATGAGCAGAAACTGCGCCAGGATCTGCCCAAGCTGGATGCCCGGAAACTGGTTGGTGTGAACATTGATATTTTTCACAAGGACCCTTCTCATCAGCGGCGCATTCTTGATGGGTTGACCGGTATCAAGGAAACCACGATTAAGGTGGCGGGATTGTCGTTTGATCTGGTGGTGAATCCGATCATCGATCAGGACGGCAACAGGGCCGGTACGGTCGTGGAATGGGAAGATGTGACGAAAAAACTGGCCCGCGAGCAGGAAGATATGCGGATTGCCAACGACAATCAACGCATCAAGATTGCCCTGGATAACGCCAGCACCAATATGATGGTGGCCGACAAGGATTACAAGATTGTCTATATGAACAATGTTTTACTGAAAATGATGCGCGAGGCTGAATCGGATTTGCGTAAGGATCTTCCGCATTTTGACGCCAGCAAGATTGTCGGCAGCAACATTGATATCTTCCATAAAAACCCCGGCCACCAGAGAGGCTTGCTTGATAATCTGACATCTACTTATGAGGCGAACATCAAGGTTGGCGGTTTTGATTTCAATCTGGTCGTCAACCCGGTAACGGACGACAGTGGGGCGCGTCTGGGCGTCGTGGTTGAATGGAAAGACATGACCCAGGAATTGGCGATTGAGGCTGAACTGAATGTCGTGGTCAATGCTGCCGCTGCCGGTGACTTTACCAAACGGGTGGTCACGGAAGGCAAGCAGGGCTTCATGCTGAGTCTGGCCAATAACATGAACAGCATTGGCGAGAACACCCAGGCGGCGACAGATGATCTGGCGCGGGTCCTGGCGGAACTGGCCAAAGGGAACCTGACCGAAACCATTGACGCCGACTATGAAGGCACCTTCGAGCTGCTGAAAGACAGTTCCAACGAAACCGCAGAACAGCTGACCAATATTGTCAGCCAGGTCAATACCTCTGCCGGGGAAGTGGCGACCGCCTCGGCGGAATTGTCCACCGGAAGTGATGACCTTAGCCGGCGCACAGAGGCCCAGGCCTCTGCACTGGAAGAGACCGCGGCCTCCATGGAGGAATTGGCGGTGACGGTTAAACAGAATGCGGATAATGCAGGCGATGCCAATAAGCTCGCCGATACATCCCGTGAGATGGCGGTCAGTGGCGGCGCGGTCGCCAAGCAGGCCGTCGATGCCATGGGCGCGATTGAGGCGTCTTCACAGAAAGTTTCCGATATCATTGGCGTGATTGACGATCTTGCCTTTCAGACCAACCTTCTGGCCCTGAATGCGGCGGTGGAAGCCGCCCGGGCCGGGGAAGCCGGCAAGGGATTTGCGGTTGTGGCGGAGGAAGTCCGCACATTGGCGCAACGCTCGGCCCAGTCTTCGAACGAGATCAAATCGCTTATCACCAGCTCCAATACCCAGATTAAAAACGGGGTCGAACTGGTCAATAACGTCGGGACAGCCTTGAATGACATTATGGAATCGATCACCCAGGTGGCCGAAATTGTATCAGAGATCGCCAATGCCAGCGCCGAACAGACCCAGGGCATTGACGAGGTCAATGTCGCGATTGCGGAAATGGATGATATGACCCAGCAAAATTCATCCCTGGTGGAACAAAGCACCGCTGCCGCCCGGCTGCTGGAGCGTCAGGCGGCCGAGATGCAACGTTTGATGTCCTTCTTCAAGATCGGAGATGCCATGGGGGGACAACGGGCGGCTGCCCCGGTTCTGACCCAACGGGGCCAGGCCAGTCGTTCTATCGGTCTGGTGGAAAGTCCGGAACCTGTGGTAACGCCGAATCTTAAAAAGAAATCTGTGGCGAACGGCAGTGTGGGCATGGATCCGGATTGGGCTGAATTTTAAGAGGGGAAATATATGTCGGAAAGCGGAATGCCGCTCGTGCGGGAAAAGGAGCGGGAATTTGAATGGCGCCAACAGGATTTTGATTTTCTATCCGCGTTGCTTCATGACAAAACAGGCATTGTGCTGACCGCGAAAAAGAAAGAAATGGTTTATGGGCGTCTGGTGCGCCGTCTGCGGGTGCTGCGGCTTGACAGCTTTGAAGCCTATTGCCGTTATCTGGCCGGACCGGACGGGGAAACGGAACTGGGTATGGCGCTCAATGCGATTACCACCAATACGACCAATTTCTTTCGGGAAATTCATCATTTTGAATTCCTGCGGGACAAAATTCTCCAGCCCCTGCGCCGCCAGGTCGATGCCGATGCCGGACATCCGGTGCGGATATGGTCTGCAGGCTGTTCTTCGGGACAGGAACCCTACAGCATTGCGATGGTGATGCGGCGTACGTTGGGGGGACGGACGCGGAATTGCAAAATTCTGGCGACGGATCTGGACACCAACATGCTGGATATGGCGAAGGCGGGGTATTATGAGGCGGAACGCTGCGCCGATACGATTCCGAAAAACCTGTTCAAGACCTACACCCGCCCGAGCCGGAGACGAACGACCCGAGGACATCAGGAAGAATTGCGGGAAATGTCACCGGACCTGAAAGAGATTATTACGTTTAAAGAACTTAATTTGTTGCACCCCTGGCCGATGCGGGGGAAGTTCGATGCTATCTTTTGCCGTAATGTGATGATTTATTTTGACCGGGAGACACAAACCAACCTTGTGCGTCGCTACGCTGAATATTTAAAGCCCAACGGGATTTTATTCGTCGGACATTCTGAAAGCCTTCTGAATGTATCAGACATATATAAATGTGAAGGTAAAACGATTTATAGGGTGCTGACATGAGGGGGCTCGCGTCCGAGAGGACTCACAATGTAATGGAAAAAAGACCTGGATTAAAGGATCGGCGGCGGCGGATCGAGACAGTGGAAGCTAAAGTAGGGTCAACCTATTTTAACCAGCATTTCAATGCCACGGTGCATCAAATCAATCAGGGGGGCTATTGCGTTCTGGCGCAGTCAGAAGACATGATCATGACCACATTAGGATCCTGTATTTCTGTGTGCGTTTATGATCCGCTGATCAGGGTGGGGGGCATGAACCATTTTCTGCTGCCGGAAAACAAAGGCGCGGAAACGAAGAATGATTTCTCGATGCGCTATGGCAACAACGCCATGGAATATCTGATCAACAATATTTTACGGTGTGGTGGTCAGCGGGAACGTCTGGTTCTCAAGGCGTTCGGGGCGGGGAATGTGTTGAAGATCAAGGCGGACATCGGGGCAAAGAATATTGAATTCCTGCATCAGTATGTCAAAGCCGAGAATCTGTATCTGGAAACCTGTGATCTCGGGGGGAATTATCCGCGCCGGGTTGCTTTCTGTCCTTCGACGGGCAAAGTTTTCGTCAGAATACTGCGCCGTACGAGCGATCTGAATATCGTGGCGCAGGAAACGAAATTCCGGAACCGGATAGAACAGGAAACTTTAGGGGGTGAGGTTGAACTTTTTTAGGAGAGCCCGGTTGTGTCGTCACAGATAAAATTGCTCATCATTGATGATTCTATCCTGATCAGGACCATGATCCGGGCCGTCGTGTCGGCTGACCCGATGATTACGGTGGTGGGCGAAGCTGCAGATCCATATCAGGCGCGGGAGAAGATTAAACAGCTTAATCCTGATGTGGTGACTTTGGATGTGGAAATGCCCAGGATGGATGGCATTGCTTTTCTCGAAAAGATCATGTCCCTGCGCCCCATGCCGGTGATTATGGTGTCGACCCTGACGGGCAAGGGGACGGAAGTAACCCTGCGGGCGCTTGAACTCGGGGCGGTGGATTATGTCGCCAAACCACAAGATCAGGATCTCAGCAGCATCGCCACGGAATTGATTGCCAAAATAAAAATTGCCCGGTTTGCACAGGTCCGTCAAAGCGGGCGGGCCCGCACCCCGGACAAAGGCGGGCGCCCACTGGCGGGGGCCGCCTGCTATAACGCCAAGATCATTGTTATTGGCTCGTCAACCGGTGGGGTGGAGGCCCTGCACGCGATCATCAGGAGACTGCCGGCCGGCTGTCCGCCGATCGTGATCGCCCAGCATATTTCCGGCGGGTTCTCGGCCCGGTTTGCCGCCCGGGTCGATAAAGACTGCGCCCCCCGGGTCAAGGAAATCGAGGACGGGGAGATATTGCAGGCGGGAACCATTTACATTGGTGAGGGCGGGAAGCATTTTACCGTTGGCAAACGGGGCGTCCAGTTGATTGGTCATGTGGCCTGCGGGGATGAAAATGACAGCTACCGCCCGTCTGTTGACCGGCTGTTCAAGTCGGTGGTGTCGAGTGTCGGCGCCGATGCGGTGGGGGTAATTCTGACCGGCATGGGCAAGGACGGCGCGGAAGGGTTGCTGAGCCTGCGCCGGGCCGGGGCAATGACATTGGGACAGGATGAAGCAAGCTGCGTCGTATATGGCATGCCGAAGGCCGCGATGATGGCCGGGGCGGTTGCGAAACAGGTGCCTTTGTCCCAAATGGCCCAGGAAATACTAATCGCCAGCGCCGGGAATAAAACGGTGCGGAAAGCAGGGGTGGCATGAGCAAAACAAACTCGCACAAGAGATACCATAACGGTGCGCCCGGCGAAAAGGCGGTGGCCGAGCCATTGGGAGATATGGAGTTGACATTTAAGGACGTGTATCAAATTCAGCAAAGCACTCTGGCCAATATCGCCAGTGAAATTGTGATCATTTCCGATATGGTCGAGGAACGAATGACCGAACTTTCATCTGAATTCAGGCATCTTGTCACCTCCTCCCAGCAACAGGAGAAAACCATCGGCGAGGCCCGGCGATTGCTGAGACCTGATTTCATGTCGACGGAGCGTCAGACATCGCACGCCGTGTATAAACTTTTTTCAGATCGCCCGGAAATGACCGGTGATCTGAAACAAAATTCAGACCGTATGGTATATGCGATGCAATTCCAGGATCAGATGCGTCAGAGAATGCAGGCGATCGCGGCGACGTTAAATATGCTGGGGGATCTTTCCGCCGAAGGGGAAAGTTATTCAGAAAATAATAATATAAAGGAAAAGGTAACTATTTCAGATGATAATAGGCGTTTCCTGCATCAGGTGATCAAAAGATGTGCCCCCAAGGAACTGGATCAGAGATACATCATGAAAATGTTTTTTGGCGGCGACAGGGATGAAGAAGAAAAGGCTGGTTCAGGCTTGGGTGTGCGGCAGGATAGCGATGCGACGGATATTGAATTTTTTTAACTGAAGGATGCCAAATGGAATATCAAGTAGATGTCAAAGAGGATGTATTTGAAGCCAAACTCAGCGAGAAGATAACATTTTCAGACCTGGATGGTTTCCGGGAAATGGTCAAGCGCATGGTCGCCAGCCATTCCGAAAATAATATTGTTGATCTCTCGGCGGTGGAGTTTATTGATTCGGCAGGCTTAGGCATGTTGCTTCTGGCCCGGGATGAAATTTCAAAAACATCCTCCAATCTGACTTTGCGGTCACCGCAGGGACAGGTCAAGCGCATGTTTTCTGTCGCCCGGTTCGATCAGATGTTTGAAATAGATAATTCATAGAATCCTGATATTTTCCAGGCGCCACGGGTCGCGATACCCCCATGTTTTGAATAAAAAGAGTAACGGCGATGTGTCCTACATCAATGTATAGTGCCAAGAATAACCTGAAGAAACAGGGTGATGCTATTACCGATATGGCGGAAGATATTTTCGGGTGCCGGATTCTTATCGTTGACGATGAAGATTTCAACCGCGAACTTTTGGCGGCGATTCTCGAACGCGAGGGATACACCAAGCTCTATTTCGCCGAGGATGGTCAGGACGCGCTGACCAAGGCGAAAGAGATTGAACCCGACCTGATTGTGATGGATGTGGTGATGCCGGGTATGGACGGGATCGCCGCCTGCAGAGAATTGCGCACCGAGGAGCCGTTTAAAAACACCCCGATCATCATCCATACCTTTCAAACAGACCCGGAAGAGCGGGCCCGAATCTATCAGGCCGGGGCCACGGATATTTTTCCAAAACCCGTCGCCAGAGGTGAAGTCGTCAATCGGATCAAAATGCATTTGACATATACCCGCATGATGCTTGGGTTGCAGGATTACCATCAGCGTCTGACCCGCGATCTGGAAATCGCCCGGTCCATGCAGGGGGCGTTGTTGCCTGATGCGGAGGATCTGGTCAGTCTGGAGGACAGCCACCAGATCAGCATCCTGTCACAATATGAGGCATCGGATGAACTGGGAGGTGATTTCTGGGGGCTTGAGCGCCTCGATGACGATCGTATTTTTGTCTATGTGACTGATTTTGCCGGGCACGGCATTTCTGCGGCGCTCAATACCTTTCGTCTGCATTCCCTGATTTCCAATTACCGGAACCGCCCGGGATTTAAAATTGTGTCTCCGGCGTATTATCTGGAAAGACTCAATAAAGATTTGTTTCAGCTTCTGCCGATGGAACAATATGCCACCATGCTGTGCGGTATCATTGATACCAGGAACAACACCTTCAGTTATTCCTCTGCGGCGTCGACGGCGCCCTTGATCCTGAAAACCGGGACCCGACAGATTCGCGAATTGGACCCGACCGGTTACCCCTTGGGCATGATTCAGGAGGCCGCCTATGACGTGCGGGTGGAGCCCTTTGAAAAAGGGGACATGCTGTTTTTATATAGCGACGTTCTGGTGGAAAGCGAAGACCAGATGGGCCGGATGATCGGCAATGAACAATTTCTCGAGATGTGCCGGGATTCCAGTGTCAATGTGGTGGAAGGAAAACATTTCCTGCAGAGGTTCCAGAAATTGTTCGATATGTATGTGGTGCGGCCCCTGAAAGATGATCTGACGGCGGTGACGCTCGAACGGCTGTAAGGGCCGGGCTATATTTCAAACTTGGTTGAAAGAACGATTGAGGAGGTGGTCTTGTTGATCCCGTCCATGCGGCCTATTTCGTCCAGAGTCGAATCAATTTCTTCCGTGGTTTCCGCCTTGACCAGAGCAATCATGTCATAGATACCGCTGACCGCATAGACGGCCTTGATCAGGGGAATTTTACGCAGGCTGGCTAGAATCTGGTCGGCATTCTTGGGGTTAAGCTGAATCAGAACATGCGCCGTAATCAGACGGTTCTGATAATCTTCATTAAACCGAATGGTATAGCCGGCGATGATGCCGCGGTCTTCCAGACGCGCGATGCGGTCCTGCACGGTTGATCGTGACAGGCCGAGTTTGCGGGCCAGCGCCGTGGTGCTTTCCCGGCCATTGTTTTTCAACAGATTGACAAGTTTCTGATCAGTATCATCCATATATGATAAATGCCGGATTTTCCGGTAATATGCAAGTCAAAACCCATCAACATGATAGATAATTTTGCACAAAATGCAAGATTGTGCCGTCGGGGCATTCGCGTTATGCTGCGCTATAAAAAGAAAGCTGGGAGGCGACGATCAAAATCAAAACAGCACAAGACTGCGCAGAACTTGGCCAAATGCCGTTGCAGAACCGCCTTGATGGCTTGACGTCAACATATGCCGTGATCCGCCGCGCCGCCGCCCGCTGGCCGGACAAGACGGCGATCCGGTTCCTGCCCACTGCCGCCCGGGATGAAGCCGGGGTTGAAATCAGTTATGCCGCCCTTTTCGCCCGGGTTACCCGTACAGCGAACCTGTTGCATGATCTGGGCATTGGCCCGGGGGACGTGGTGTCTTATTTACTGCCCAACCTGCCGGAAACCCATTATGTGTTGTGGGGGGCGGAGGCTGCCGGCGTGGTCAATCCGATCAACCCGCTGCTGGAAACAGATCATATGGTGGCGATCATGCAGGCCGCGGGGACCAAGGTTCTTGTTGCATCTGCCGCGCCGGACATCTGGCGCAAGGCTCTGGATATAAAGGCGCAGGTGCCGAGCCTGCGCCATCTGGTTCAGGTCGGGGGAACAGGGGAGACGGACGGATCTGTGGTGATTTATGATCAGCTGGTTGACACCTATCCGGCGGATCACCTGGCCAGCGGTCGTGACATCCGCCCTGATGACATCTGTTCCCTGTTCCACACCGGGGGCACGACCGGGGTCCCCAAACTTGCCATGCACAGTCATTATAATGAAGTGGCCAATGCCTGCATGCTGGCCCTGTCTGCTGAATTAAGCGAGGCGGATGTCGGGCTGTGCGGGTTGCCGTTGTTTCATGTGAACGGCGCGATTGTTACCGGGATTGGATGTTTTTTCAGCGGTGCGACGGTGGTTCTGGCGACGCCGGGCGGATATCGGACGCCGGCGCTTCTGGCCCATTTCTGGCAAATTGTCGCCCGTTATCAGGTCACCTTCTTCAGCGGTGTGCCAACGATTTATGCCGGTTTGTTGCAAACGCCGGTGGGGGAGACCGATGTGTCGAGCCTGCGCATGGCGATTTGCGGCGCGGCCCCTATGCCGCGGGACATTATTCGCCAGTTTGAGGCCCGCACCGGCCTGACCCTGATTGAGGGATATGGCCTGACAGAAGGCACCTGTGTCAGTTGCGTCAATCCCCTGTATGGAGAGCGTCGCATTGGTTCTATCGGATTCAGCATGCCGTATCAGGATATGAAAACCGTGATCATCGACGGGGAAGGCGCCTATGTGCGGGATTGCGCCCCGGAAGAAATTGGCACCGTGGTGATCCGGGGCCCCAATGTCTTCCACGGGTATCTACAGGAAGAGGCCAACGCGGGCATCTGGGTTGAGGGGGACTGGTTCAATACGGGCGATATGGGGCGTCAGGATGCAGAAGGCTACTTCTGGCTTACCGGGCGCACCAAGGAGCTGATCATTCGCGGCGGGCATAATATTGATCCGGCGATCATTGAAAATGAACTGGTCAAGCATCCGGCCGTGGCCCAGGTGGCGGCGGTGGGAAAACCGGACGCCTATGCCGGGGAACTGCCGGTGGCCTATGTGGTGTTGAAACCGGGCATGACCTGCAGTACAGCGGCTCTGATCGGGTTTGCGGCCCAGGGGATCGCGGAACGGGCGGCGGTGCCGAAAGACATTTATCAGGTTGATGCCCTGCCGCTGACGGCGGTGGGCAAGATTTTCAAGCCGGACCTGAAACGGGATGCCATCCGGCGCGTCATTGCCACGGAACTGGCCGAATTTGCGGCAGAAATAAATATTTCTGTGGCGGCGGACAAGACATATGGTACTGTGGCGACCATTCATTATGATTCAGCCCTGTCGGCAGAACAAATCAGAAAAATACGACAGACCATGGGTCATTTTGCGTTTCAAACGATATTAAAAGAAAAATAACCGAACAATAAAAATAAAGGATTGGGATTAATAAAATGCAAGCAGCAAAACATGAACATTGGTCTTCGGGCTTTACGTTTCTTCTCGCGGCGGTGGGGAGCGCCGTGGGGCTCGGCAACATCTGGCGCTTTCCTTATGTGGTGGCGGAAAACGGCGGCGGCGCCTTCGTCCTGATTTATCTGGCGATCGTCGTGGTCTTTGGCATTCCATTGCTGATGTCCGAATTGATGATTGGCCGTAAATCCCAGAAACCGCCGCTGGACGCCATGCGCAGTTTCAAGGTGTCCAAGGCCCAGCGCCTGTGGGATGCCGTCGGCTGGTCTTATCTTCTGGTGCCGATGGGTATTCTGACCTTCTATTCCGTGGTTGCCGGCTGGACGCTGGATTATGCCATTGGCATGGGTATTGGCACCTTCAATGACCTGAAGGAAGGCGAATCCGCGCAAATCTTCGCTGACTTACAAGCCAGCCCTGCAAAACTGATTTTCTGGATGACCCTGTCGGTGGGCATCACGGTGGGCATCGTGGCCCGCGGCCTGAAATCGGGCTTAGAACAAACGGTCAAGATTCTGATGCCGGCTCTGTTCGCCATTCTGATTATTCTGGTGTTATACGCTTCCATCACCGGCGATTTTGTCCGCAGTTTCAGCTTTATGTTTACCCCGGATTTCACCAAGATCACCCCGGAACTGGTGCTTATGGCGGCGGGACAGGCCTTCTTCTCCCTGTCGCTCGGCAGTGGCGCGATCATGGTCTATGGCTCCTATCTGACCAAGGATATCTCCATTCCCAAAATGGCGGTGGGCGTGGCGTTTGCCGATACCTTTGTCGCTTTGCTCGCCGGTTTCGCCATCTTCCCGATCGTCTTCGCCTTCGGGGTTGACCATGCGGCGGGACCGGGTCTGGTGTTTGTCACCCTGCCGATCGTCTTTAACGATATGGGCGGCATTGGTCAGATCTTTGGTCTGCTGTTCTTCCTGCTGCTGGCCTTTGCCGCGGTGACATCGACCATTTCCCTGTTGGAACCAATGGTGGCGCAGCTGTCGGAAAATGGCAAAATCAAGCGCGCCCGGGCGGCGATTTATGCCGGGGCGGCTTTCTGGTTCGTCGGCATCTTTGTCGCCTTGTCGAATAATATTCTGGCGGAAGTTTATCCTCTGGGCTTCATTCCCCTGTTTGCGGGCATGAATATCGAAGGTCTGATCAACTTCCTGGCCGCCAATGTCTTTATGGTGCTGAACGGCATGCTGGTGGCGATTTTCGTCGGCTGGTCTGTGAAGCGCTCTGTAACGCTTGAGGAAATGGGTCTCGGTGATTCCGTGATCTTCAAGATCTGGTTTGCCCTGGTGCGTTTTGTCGTGCCGGTGGGCGTCAGCCTGATCTTCCTGGATGTGGCCTTCGGCATCTTCCAGTAAAGCGATATTCTGAAATGAAAAAGCCCCGGCCTTGCATAAAGGTCGGGGCTTTTTTTTGATCTGTCGGTAAGACCTAGAAGAACGCTTGGCACTGCCGCATCATGTCTTTCAGCACGGGACGGAGCCGGGCGGCGCGCGCCTCCTGAAAGGTGAAGTCCGGGGCTTCATCCATATAGGTGATTTGAGACGTTTCCATCTGCACCGCAT
>TARA_R110002096_G_scaffold54517_22_pt1 | contig 13361 bp, 9 predicted proteins | sample TARA_R110002096 | Tara Oceans TARA_R110002096 (sample SAMEA4397295) | marine metagenome | biome: Polar Biome; feature: [DCM] deep chlorophyll maximum layer (ENVO:01000326); material: water (ENVO:00002006), including particulate matter (ENVO:01000060) such as... | depth 35 m | reverse complement strand
GTCTCAGACCAAGCCCCGCATGTCTACCGTTTCGGGGGAAGTTCAGAAGGAACAATTCGGAGCATCTGAATACGATGCGAAGTCTGCAGCTCTTCACATCCCGTGGGTCGGTGGTCACTGCCACAATTGCTCGAAGCGAATTCCACGCGGCTGGGTGTCCTGCAAAGCTTGCGGCGCGACCAATTATAACTTTCACGGACGACCAACTCTTGCTCAGCGTTTAGGGCTCGTCCAAAATCCAGTGCTAAAAGACCAACAAGCCGAACAAGCCGGCGATGGCGACGCCTAACCGCGGCCTTGTCGAATTTCGTTTCCGGTGGTTCAATCTCTTCAACCTAGCACGGAGCGCCGCCTCGATTCGGGCGTCGCGCCATGCCTCAAACGTTCTCCTCAAAAAATGTTCCTGCGATACGCTCATTCCCCATCTTGCCTCCCCGGCTGGGCGATTGGTGTTCAGCTTGTCGTTGAAACAACGGTTGGATCTCAGGACGAACAGATTAAGGAGGCATTCGTCTATACGAAAGCACTTACGACAGACGCTTACGTTAAGGCAGGGGAGCTTGGATCAGTTGTTTCCACGAACATCACTCCTGCGGAGATGACCCAAGAAGACCTAGCCGAATTTTCACGGACTATCGCAAAGGTATCGATCTCACCAGGAACCTATCCTTGGGCTTCGATGGATGGAGCTCTATCCTCCTTAGCTGTAGATGCTGGCGATACCTCCATGACTGCCGAGTGGAACACCGAGCATTCCGAATCATGGAAGGGACTTAATGAGCTTCACTCGATGCTGGAGCTCTTCTACAAAACTTACAACTAAAACTACCAAGGAGAATCGGGTAGGCCCAGGGTTTGAACCTGGGCCCCCCACACCACCGGACGTGCGGGTCCGCATCCGGCGGTTCCCATCAGTCATGGATTCTCCTTCGGGCGACCTTTCGGGCCGTCGGGATACCGAATGCTGATCCACTGGTTTGCGATCGAGGGAACGCCTTGTTGATCCAGCCATTCATTGGTCATCGCGGCCCTGACTTTTGAGTTTTGGCTCATCCGCCAGGGGCCTTTCCGACTCCTACTCGCCAGGTGAACGCTCTCACGGTTGATCCCAAGTTTGATGAGGTTGCGTCTTCGGGTGCGGGGACGTCCCCACTGTTTCCAGTAGTACAATCGCATTCGTCGGCGTAACCATCCGTCAAGGTCTCGGGCCTCGGCGTAAGTCATTCCAGGCTGGTAGTAGTTGACCGCTCCGCGAATGAATCGCTGCAAGTCTTCCATCACTTGGCGCGGCGAAACGCCACGCGTCCGTTTGGTGATCTCACGGATTCGTTCGCTGAATCGCTTCTTGGATTTCGCGTTCCACTTGATCCGGTTCTTCACAATGGTGAAGCCGAGGAAAGTAGCGTCGCAGAGCTCGCAGACGCGACTCTTGGCGCGGTTGACGATCAATTTCAGGCGATGCTCGATGAAGTGGCTGATGCTTGCCATCACCCTCATGGCGGCCCGTGGGCTGCGGCAGAGGATGATAAAATCATCGGCGTATCGAGCAAAGGAGTGCCCGCGTTTCTCCAACTCACGATCGAGATCGTCGAGGAGGATGTTCGCCAGAAGCGGACTCAATGGCCCGCCCTGTGGCACTCCGCTGCAAGTGGGGTCGAGTTTGCCGTTCAGCAGCACGACTCCGGCTCGCAGGTATTTTCGGATCAGGGACAGAACCCGTCTGTCTTTGATCCGGCGTTCCAGGCGCGTCATCAACACGTCATGATTGACGGTATCGAAGAACGCTTTGAGATCGCAGTCGACCACCCATTTCCGCCGCTCCACTTTGGACTTTTGCTGGACAGATCGGATCGCATCGTGCGCACTGCGCAGCGGGCGAAATCCGTGACTGCTTTCGCTGAAAGTCGGGTCATAGATCGGGGTTAGGATTTGAGCGATCGCTTGTTGGATGACGCGATCGAGCACCGTCGGGATTCCGAGCGGGCGTTTCGTGCCATCCGGTTTCGGGATTTCAACGCGTCGAACCGGCGACGGAGCATAGCTGCCATCGTTCAGTTTTCGGCGAATCGTTTCCCAATGTTGGCGCAGAAAATCGGGGAACTCCGCGATTTCCATGCCGTCGACTCCGGCTGCGCCACGGTTTGCTTTGACGCGTTTCCACGCTTCCAGCAGGTTGTCGCGAGCCAGAATCTTTTCCAGCAGATCATCACATGAACTCGCTTTCTCTGCCTGAGCAGCGATAGGTCTGACTTCACCTGTCGGCTTCGTTGTCGGTTTCGCTGTTTCAGGTCGGTTCATCTGATTAGGTTCGGTCCTTCGCTTCCGCGTGAGTGTTCCGGTATCGTTGTTTAAGCGGGCCTCTGAAGGCCCCCGGCTCTTCGGTTCGCTACTATGACCTCGGCTGACTTCTCCATCGGGCTTCCCCGACGGAGATCTCCCCAGATAAGGTGCTGAAACCTCCGCCACCCAACCGCCTCATTTACCTCCGGGACTGAATGAGGGAAGTTCGCTGTGTTGTGCCAGCTCGTTCCATCCCGTCGGCCTCGGATGAGGTTCTTGTTCATCGGCTGATGGTTGTCCCATAGCCTGCCTCCCCACAATCGGTCACCCGACTGCAGTTGGCTTCTGGTAGTTCTTTTCATCTTTCAGATGTTCATTCTATAAACAGGGGACTTGAACCCCATTTGGTTTCAGCCCATGCTGGGCGTACCCAAGCCGGCGCACTCAACTCGATACTCGCTTGGAGACGATTGACTTCCGTGGCTCGATTCCTTACTCTTGATTCGTGGCCGCGCTCCCAGTATCGAGCGAGCGGCCATTTACGTTCTGCCGCAGCCGATTGAAATGATACCAGCACGAACTACAATGCCTTCCATTCGATCAGCTCATTGGTTAGGCGTCTCTCTCTTGATCGCTTGCGCTCCAATCTACGCAGATGGCCCTCTAAGTGTTCTCGAGCAATTGGCAAAATCCGATCCCAAGCCATTTGCAATTTTGGAGGCAAGCGGAGAGGGCACCGTGAACCGGGGGCAAGCAGTAGTGATTTCTTCGCATGGGCACGTTCTTTCGGCTGGCCACATTGCCTGGATCGAAGCTGACAAAGCCTTCGCAGAGAAGTTTCGAATCAACTTTCGAAGCAGCAGTGAAGACCGGCCAGAGGGAACAACTCACACCCACAAGTTGGAATTCAAGGACAATGAAAGCGCTACGTTTTTTGAGCACTTTTTTCCCGCAGACCTCAAGAAGCAGGAAGATTCGAGATTCATCGCTGCGGGTGATCTTGCCCTCTTCAAGATCAAGGCCGAAGGACCTTTCCCCAAATTGGATTTCTTTTCGGAGAAAAGGCCCACTTTAGAAATGGGAGACACTCTGCATCTCTGCCACTATAATTTCCCTCATAAGGCAGGTGACCCTTTCTTCCTGATCAATCCGGTCGAAGTCGTAGGTGTTGCCCAGACATCTTGGGGAATGCAGTATCTCGCGAAAGGTTACTACCGGATTGGCTCGAGTGGAGGGGCGATTCTCAAAGACGGTCGGCTGATTGGCATTCAGAGCTCTGCCTACACTGTAAATGCGAAGGACATTGGTGAGATTCCTCTAGGACTTGTGTCCTTCCAACTGGTGTGGAGTGGGATGTTTGACGGACAGCTGGGACCTCAGACTGACGATGTCGAAGAGTGAATTCAATACCGCAATAATCACACGATAAGCAGAAGCGGGTAGAAGCAGGGGTTGAACCTGCTCCCCCGTTCAATCACGCCCCATGCTGGGCACACCGTGCAGTGGTGACCGCCCCTCCTCCGCTGCACAGTTGAATGTGAGGGTGGACGTGCCATCATGATTCATGCCCAGATGCTCGCCGCCCGCGACGATCGGGATCACTTTGGACGTTAGCCAAGAATGAAAAACCTTCAGCACGATGGCGCGAATTGCCCGATGCATCCGCAAAGAACGAGCAACGTTAACCATCGTGGCAAGAGGTGGCGGCACGCTATCGTGACGGCGTTCCTTTGCTGCTTTTCGGATGGCAGTCTGATCGCCAGCGAAGAGCCTCCCTTCACCGATTACTGCCAACGACTTGAGCAGGAGATTCAAGGCCGAAAACACGGTTTCCTCGCCGGAAACGTGACCTACTACGTCGGCGGATTTCACGCCAGTTGGAAGTTGGTCGAGGATGAGACGATCGGCTTGACACACCCATTTCATCATGACCTTCGCAGTCGCGGTGCCGGCTTGGTCGAGAGCGAGCTCGAGGGCACGGAGCACACTGGAATCGGCAACGACTACCTGAACTGGGAATTCTACAAGGACACCAGGGTTCTCTACGGAAGCGTCACGATCAATGGCAAGACCTACGAGCACCCGAAACCAAAGAGCATGCGATGGCGTCCCGATCGAATGATCTGCGAATACGAGCTCGGGGACGTGACGATTCGGGAAGAGAAGTTTATCGCCGCCAACGATGCGGCTGCGTCGATCATCACGGCCTCGAAGCCGGTGACGCTCACCTTTTCCGGGCACAGCTTCTACACCCGAAACAGCAAATCTTCGTCCGCCACGATCAGCGTGGATCCAGCGAACCGAATGCTCGTAATTTCCGAGGGAGGGACCGCGAAATGCCGCCCCGATCCGGATCGGGCGGAGCGTATCGGCCCCAGCGTGTATTCCGGCATGACAACGGTGTTGCGAGCGTCCCGCGATTTCCTCGAACCCGTCAGCATCCGGAAGGATGAGGGCGGTGTTCAACACTACACCTTTTCCGTTCCCTGCGACGGCGAGGGCACCACGGTATCCTGGGCGATGCACGATGACCGCGACTTCGCGGTTCAAGCCGCCCGTGACATCATCCGGCACGACGCGGCCTGGCTATCGGCGAAGACTGCTGAACTGAACCGGCAGCTGAACGAGGAGATCCCCTGGTTCCGATGCCCTGACAAGAAGTTGGTCGATATCTACTACTACCTCTGGTCGCTCTATCTGATGTACTACATCGACGTCGACCGGGGCTGGGAGATGGAGAACCACACCCAGACCGCGGTGAACAACTTTCTCGGCATCCACCGTTACGATGCAGCCTTCCAGATCAAGGTCGGTGCCTGGACGACCGACAAGCCGAGGTATGCCTACGGCAACGTGCTCACCTGGAAGCATCTCACCGAGAACGACCGCTATCGAGAGCTCCCCAATGGGCTGAGGATGATCTCCGACAACAAGGGGATCTCCTGGCACAGCGGCGCCTACGGGGCGGAGACTTCCGAACACGTTCTCGGTGCCTGGCAGATCTACGAGCACACCGGTGACACCGAGTTCCTGAAAGCGTGCTACAAGGGCCACTTCGAAAAGCTATACCGGAAACGTCTTTCGAACTTCGCGATGAACGAGTTTGAATTGGCCGAGACGCTTGAAAAGATGACCCGGGTAGTCGGGAATGCTGCCGATGTGGAACATTGGCAAGAGATGATCCGGCGTGATCCCGAACACATCCGCCAGATGTTCGATCAGCGGTGGGAAATGAACGGAGTGCCGGCCTACTTCGCCGCCCCGAAGAACGGCATGTTGATGACCAACGCCTTCTGGGCCATGCGCTCCCGTCACTTCCCGAGGGAATACGCCAGGGAGATGGTCGATGCCTGGGCTCTCGATCGGGAGAAGGGCTTCTACGGAGAGTTCTTCCCATTGGCCATGGCCAGGCAGTCGATGCTGGCTTTCAAGACCGACGTCGATCACTCATTCGGCTACACTCCCGACACCGCCTACTTCACCCTCGATGGGATGTTCTGTCAGGGAGTGGAGGAGGCCGCCGAGCTGACGCTGAACCACCTCACCAACTACAACTACCACGACGAGTGGCAGATCCCGGTCGCGCCGGAGGCCTACAGACGGGATCTGACGCTTTTCGGTGACCAATACTCCAACTTCAATGCGGGGAAAATCCTGCTCTATCTCGAAGGCCTCGGAGGACTGCACTACTCGCTGCTCGCCCGCCAACTCACCATCCGGCCCGCCCTGCCCAGCGCCTGGGACTGGATGGAGATTCGACTTCCCATTGCCAATCAATGGACAACCATACGATACACCAAAGACGGCATTGACGTCACCGGTTGCCCGCTTCAAGTCATCCAAGCGCCCGTCGAAAAATAGAGTGTTGCGTTTCGGCGCTTCGCTGCTTCGCTCCACAGATTTTCGCGTTAGGATTCAGCAATCCCAATTCGCGTGAGAATGGGGCCGCCTCAGGCGAAGACGTCCATGACGGGTTTTCCGTGCCCGTCTTTCGTCGCGAAGAAGGGACGTTTCTCGACTTCGTAAGCCGTTTTGGGACTGATGCCCATGGCGGTGAAGATGGTGGCGTGGAGATCCTCAACCGAAACCGGATTCTCGACTGCGACCAACGGACGTTCATCGGCGGTTCGTCCGTAAAGGTGGCCGCGCTTGGTTCCGCCGCCGAACAGGGCGACGCTGGTGCCGCCGGTGAAGTGGCGATGGAGCCCGTAGTGCTTGAGTTCGCCGAGTTGATCGGCGCGAGCGCGGGACTGGTCCTTGGCGTTGGAGCCGGGAACGCCTTCAATCATCATGTCGCGGCTGAATTCGCTGGCGATGACGACGAGGGTGTTTTCGAGCATGCCACGTTGTTCGAGATCGAGGATGAGCTGGGCGATGGGGCGATCGATCTCGTCTTTGAGACGCTTGACGGTGGTGTGGCCGTTTTCGTGGGTGTCCCAGTGGACGAAGGGGATGTACTCGGTGGTGACCTCGACAAAGCGCGCGCCTTCTTCGACGAGACGACGCGCGAGGAGGCAACCGCGACCAAAGCGGCCGGTGTCGTAGCGGTCGCGAGATTCCACGGGCTCAAGCGTGAGATCGAAGGCTGCCTTCTCCCGCGATTGCAGGAGGCGATGAGCCGCGTCCATGGAGCGAAGCATGGACTGCTGCTGATAGTCGCTCATGAATTCGCGATTCGGGTTTTGATTGATGAGCTTCTGGTAATGGCGATAGCGGTTGGCGAAGCGCCCGGGTTCCATGCCCTTGGGCGGCTGCACGGAGCGGACGGCGTCTTCCGGGTAGGGCAGGTTCATCGGTCCATATTCGGTGCCGAAAAAACCACCGGTGGTGAAGGCTTTGAGTTCTTCCTTCTCGCCAACGCCTTCGAGGCGCTGACCGATGTTGATGAAGGGCGGCATGATCGAATTCCTGGGGCCGAGCACCTTGGCCATCCAGGCTCCGAGATGAGGCGCGGCGACGGTCAGCGGCGGGACATAGCCGGTGTGCCAGTGGTATTGGTGCCGGGAATGAAGGATGTGGCCGAGGTCCGGCTGAACGGCGGAGCGAATAAGCGTTCCGCGATCCATCACCTGGGCGATGTTCTCCATCCCCTGGGTGAGCTTGATGGGATCGACGGCGGAATCGATGGCCGGGAAGGTGCTGAGGATCCGGTCGACATCGAGCCCTTTCTCAAACGGGAGATAGCGTTTGGGATCGAACGTGTCCGGTGCGGCCATTCCACCGGCAAGCCAGATGAGGATGCAGGAATCCGCCTTGGCGGGCGGATGAACCACGTTCCCGGAGTTGGCCCAGGCACGGGTTCCGGTCGTTCCCAAGGCGGCGAGGGACGCGGCGCCCAACTGCTTGAGCAGGTCGCGACGGGCGAGGTTTTCTTCGTGGGTATCCATGAGAAGTCGGGGTTGGAAGACGGGGTTAACGAATGATCTGAAACTCTGGCTGCATGAACACGAGCCACAACACGTCTTCGAGAGCGACGAGATCCTGAGTGGCGACTTCGTTGATCACCGCTCTTTCGTCAGCAGTGGGCAAGCGCGCGAGCGCGTATTGGTATAACCAATCGACAAAGCCGCTTTGGGTTGCCTTTGATGCCAGCAACTTCGCGCCGGCGGTGAGGTAACCGGCGAGGATATCTCCATTGGCCAGATCGATTGCCTGCAGGGTGGTGAGTTCCTTGGGCCGTGTGGTCACGACTTGATCGCGGTGAGGGCGACCGAGAGACCGCATGAGAAAATCGTTCTTGACCAAGGCCGCCCGAACCGGAGGAACCTGAGCCTTCCCGCCTTCGATGGAGATTTCGCGATTCACCTTGGCCTCGGCTTTGGCGGGGTGCGTCCCGGTGATTTGCCAAATGGAGTCGACGAATTGCTCGGCGGTCATGCGCTTGGCGATGGGCCCGGCATAGGAGTAATCGGCACCCGGTTCCTTCTCCAGAATCACGCTTTGTGATTGATAGGCCTGTGAGGTCATCACCAAGCGGATGAGCTTGCGCAGATCGTAGTCATCTTCCGCAAAACGCACCGCGAGAACATCGAGAAGATCCTCATTCCAGGGCTTCGTGTCCATGGCATCAACGGGGTGAACGATTCCCCGTCCCATGAGCCGCTCCCACATGCGATTCACCACCGTCCGGGTGAACCGGCCGTTTTGTGGGTGCGTCATCAGGTCCGCCAACTGCTGAAGCCGCGCGGCCTTGGGCGCTTGCGGATCGACGTCGCCCAGTTCCGGGAAAATCCAGCGCGGTGTCGCCATGACGCCGATGGGCTTGTCGCAGCGGTTGAGTTCCAGCGGTGCATCGGAGAAGATCGCGGCAAGGTTGTAGGCCTCGGACAGCTTCCAACGATCGATGAAGCTATCGTGGCAACTGGCGCACTTCATATTAATGCCGAGAAAGACTTGGGAGATGTTTTGTGAGAACTGGATCTCCCGTGTCTGGCTCGCATTGACGTCGCCGCGCCATTTGATGCCATTGATGAACCCGGCGGAGGCGTCGCCCGGAGGCGCGATCAACTCGCGGACGAATTGATCGAACGGGAGATTCTCGCGCAGCGCGGCGTAAAGCCAGGTTGTGATTTGGGTCCGGCCCTTGGTGATGAAGCCGGTGCCGGTATAGTCGTTGCGCAGCAGATCATTCCACGTCGTGAGCCAGTGATCCGCATAACCAACATCATCCGCCAAGAGCGAGTCGATCGCCTTCGCTTTTTTGTCCGGATCGGTATCGGCCAGAAAGGCGGCAAGGTCCTCCGGCGTCGGCAGGAGACCGATGGCATCCAGCGTCGCCCGGCGCAGAAAGGCCGCGTCAGACGCCACGGGCGGCAGTGGCTCCCCATGCTTTTTGAGATGGGCGTCGAGAATCCGGTCAACCGGGTGGTCCCTCCCCTCTTGCGCCGGAGGCAACGCGACAACACGCGGCCGCAGCGGCGGTTCCCAAGCCGATTCACCCAAGGTGACTCCCGGTTCCCACGGCAATCCCGCGTTGATCCATTTCTTCAGGGTCGCGATTTCGTCCGGCGAGACTCGCGGTCCTTTCGGCGGCATCGCGTCAACCTCATCCGTCGATTCGATCAGCTCGATCAACCAACTGGCGGACGCGTCTCCCGGCACGACGACTTCGCCATTTTCGCTTCCGGCCAACAACTCGGCGCGAGTGTTCATGGCCAGTCCGCCCTTTTTCTTCTGACCCGTATGGCATTCGGCACAGTGCGTCTTGAGAATCGGCATGACCTCATGGGCAAATTCGATCGCGTGAAGCGTTGGCGAGAGGAACGCGGAGGCGCAGACAAGCAGGAGGGGATTTCGAAACATGGGGTTTTCCGGAGGGGCTCGTTCAAGGTAGCGCCTCCAAGGGTTCCCTGACAAGCCTCACCTTGAGGATGTTCGCGAACGCCCATGCTTCCGGCGCGGTTGCCCTCAAGAACCGCAAGCGACGGCGGTGGTGGCGACAGCCTGACCGGGGAGACCAAAGGCGACGTCGTTCGCGTCATTCCACGACCAACCGTAGAATCCATCGTCGAAGTTTTTGGCACGGTAGCCGAGGAGGGTCGCGACGAGGAAGGACAGGCTGGAACGCCACCCGGTGCCGCAATAGAAAATGAGGGCGGTGTCGCGTTGTTTGACTCCCTCATCGACGATCCCCAGCTCGATCCATCGCCGCCGGACCTCTTCGAGAACCGGGCCGACCTTGTGGGTTTCACTCTCCACGAGATTGATCCAGTTTCCTTGAAGGACGGCGTTGGGGATGTGACCGGCCTTCGAAAAGAAAGGGTAGTAACGCGTTTCCGTGCCGTCGTATTCCCCGGGCCGGCGAACATCTACAAGGCGCGCCGGGACGCCGGGACGTGAGGCTGCGATTTGCTTCACCTCAGCGGTGGTGGCGAGATATTCCGGTTTCCCCGGCCAGGCCGGGAATGGATCGCTGAGCGGCAAGGCGGATTCGGCCACATCGATGGCGCGGGGAATCAACGGGACGGAGGCGCCACCGAACGCGAGCCAGGCATCGATCCCGCCGTCGAGAAGGCGGATGGTTTCAACCCCGGCAACCATCAGCCCCCAGATCAATCGGGCCGCCGCCATGATTCCATCCGGTTCGGTGCCGTAAACCCACACTTCCCGGTCCGGAGTGATGCCGAGCGCGCGAAGAGCTTCCGTCAACCGCTCGGGAGGGAGAAGATTGCCGTCAGCAGGACACTGGTAGTTGGGGTAGTAGCGGGATTGATCCGTTCCCGCTTCGAGAAAGGAGGGATGGACCTGGATCGCCTTGGGAATGTGTTTGCGCACCGGAAGATCACCCTCCAGCGGATGATCGAATGAGGAGAAGTGGGCTTCGAGAATGATGCGGGGAGCGCCGTTGCCATTGCTTTCCATGGCTTCGCGAGCGGCGAACACTTCGGGGGTGACGAGTTGGAAATCGGTCATTGAGGGAGGCTTCGGGAAAATGGATGGGGAGCGCTCCCCATACACGGAAACGCGATGCCGAAAATTCACTTGGAATGAAAGGACTTTCCAAATTCACGGCGCCGATGGACTCCGAAGCTGCTTTTCCTCGCGGATCTGGCCTGGCAAGCGGACAATTCGCCGATCCTGAACTCACTCGGACTCGCCAAACTGAAGATGCTTGAGCGTGGCGATGTGTTTCTGCGCTTGGGGCAACAACTGCTTCTCCACCATCTCCCGGCAGGGTGACGGGGTAGTTTCGTCGTCAAGAATGGCCTGGTAGTTGGCGAGTTCAAGTTCCTCACCGTTCTGCAGATTCGACAGGATGGTTTGCGATCCCAACACGCTGGAAGACGATTGAATGGTGTAGGCGAGTTTGCCCCAGGTCCCTGAATCGGGAGCCGGCGCGCTCCCGAGCGCTCCAATCTTGACTTCCAGCCCGGCGATGGCCAGGCGGTGGTCGTTGAGGATTTGATCCAGGGTCCGGGCCTTGGGATCATCACCATATTTCTTAATCGCCAGCTGATAGGTTTCCACGGCTGAGCGGCTGGCCGTCAGCATCTTGTTGAAGACGGCGGCTTGCTGTTTGAAGTCTTGCATGGGGTTATTTGAGGTTGGTTTTATTCTATACTAAGACTTCGGATTTGGCTGACAAGGCAGAGCTTGCTGCTTCCTGCCTGTAATTTGTCACCAGACACGGCGCGGAGTGCCAGGAAACCAGCGCGCTCAAGGTCGCAGCATCATGATGTGGATCTGAATTATGGCGTGCTTTGGCTTTCTCTCGCAGACTCCGAGGGAAAATGAACCATTCGATGAGACATAGTCGGCGTCACTTCCTGAGATCAGCGGGAGTCACGATCGGCCTTCCGTTCCTGAGTTCCCTGGCGTCGGCGAACTCGAACTGGCCGAAGCCGCCGTCCACCAAACGAATGGTTTTTGTCTCCACGGGACTGGGCATGCACCCCGACTCTTTCTTCCCGAAGGACTTTGGTCTGGATTTCACGCCTTCGCCCACGCTGAAACCGATGATGCGGCACAAGGGAGACTTCACGGTTTTTTCCCGAATGGATCACCCGCAAATTCACGGTGGTCACGGTGGGCCAAAGTCGTTTTTGAACGGTCTTCCGGGAGGCGCCTTCAAAAGCGAAAAAATCACGAGCGTGGATCAGGTTGCCGCCCACTCCCTCGGTTACGTCACCCGTTACCCGTCCCTTCACATTGGCGTGGGCGGGCGAGCCGCGTCCTCCTACAGCGAATCGGGAATCAGGCTAAGGCCCGAGGGATCTCCTCAACAGTTGTTCAAGAAGCTCTTTGTCAATGATAGTGAAGCGGCGAAAAAGGCGCTCGCCGTCGAGATCGAGGAGCAGGGCAGTGTCTTGGATTTGGTGAAAGGTCAGGCAAAGATGCTGGAGCGAACCATCAGTCGAATCGACCGCGAAAAACTCGATGAGTATCTGACGGCCATCCGCGATGCCGAGCAGCGGCTGCAAGGGCTGAAACGCTGGCAAAACGTCAACAAGCCGACGCTTCAGGCGTCACCGTTTGAGGACAAAGAGAAGGACGATGACGGCTACGAGTTTTACGTGCCGATTCTTTTCGATCTCTTCCACCTCGCATTTCTCTCCGATTCCAGCCGGGTCGTCACGCTCAACTATGCGATCCACAACAACCGCATCCCCCTGCCCGGCGTGACAAGTGGCTATCATAGCCTCTCCCATCACGGCAGACGCCCTGACGCACTCGCCCAGCTGCAAATCATCGAGGGCTTTTACCTCGAACAAGTGGCCCGCCTTATCGATAAGCTCAAAGACTCCCAAAGCATGGGCGGATCCATGTTCGATGAAACCATGGTATTCTTTGGCAGTGCCCTGAGCGATGCGGCGCGCCACTCCAATCGGGATTTGCCGATCATGATCGCAGGAGGCGGGTTCAAGCACAAGGGACACTACAACGCGATCACGTCTCACAAACGGCAAACGCCGTTGAACAATCTCTTCACCACGATGCTGCAAAATTTCGGCGTTGAAATTGAGAAATATAACGACGCCACCGGCGATCTTTCTCATATCCTCACCTAGAGCAGTTCATTCAAAACGAATATGAAGTTCCGTACTCTATGGGGGATCGTGTGTGCGATCTGGCTGGCCGCATCCGCTCTTGCTTCCGAATACCAACCGATCATTCCCTTTCTCAACGAATACTGCATCAGTTGCCATGGTCCTGACGAACAGGAGGGCAACGTGAGACTGGATGATGTGCGAAAGATCGACGGCGCACTGTGGGTCGAAATTTTCCATCAGATCGACCAGAGTGACATGCCGCCGCTCAAGGCGGAGCAACCTCCCGCCGCGTTGAGAGAAAGCATCAACGAACTGATCATGGCGGTGTCTTACGACGACAGGTTTACGATTACGACGGGGTATCGGCGACTGAACAAGCGCGAATATCACAACACGGTGGTCGATCTGCTGGGCCTCTCAGAAGAGTTGTTCAATCCTTCGGCGGACATCTATCCGGACGAAATTGAGGAAGGCTTCGATACGAATGCGGAGAACCTGGAGATCTCCAACGAGCTGTTGCTGGAGTTCCTGCGATCCGCCGAGAAAAGTCTGCGCACCGCCATCTTCACGAGCGAAACGGAAAAGCCGGAG